>ERZ808035.25-NODE-25-length-216450-cov-6.398821_pt1 | contig 216450 bp, 175 predicted proteins | sample MGYA00380189_ERZ808035 | MGnify/ENA primary metagenome ERZ808035 (study PRJEB31490, sample SAMN06133407) | mouse gut metagenome | isolation source: M5_1 | host: mice | place: China: Chengdu | collected 2015-05 ... | reverse complement strand
CTTTTCATATGCTTTTCTTCATCATATTCAAAGATACTCATCGCAATCACCTCCGCACGATTCTTTGTCAGAAAGTCAGAAAGAATTTCATTTTGGATACAGTAACCTACCGCATGCTCGACTGCTTCAGCGAAAGGAAAGTTCCTTGCAAATGTTCTGACTTGTGCAACATATTGTGCATATTCTTTTAACAGACGACATGCATTTAAAAGTTCCTGATTGTGTCCGAAATTGATGTTGTAAACAACTACGGTCAATTCATTACTATAACATGGTATAGACGGTATTGTAAATATACTTTTTTGAAAATCCGAAATTTCATTGTTTTTCTGTAAAGCGATTTCAATGAATTTAACAGTTCTGTTTCTTGTTTTTTTTCTCAGAATAGTTCATAATGAAAAAAGCATATTTTCAGATTAGAATCAAACAGGTTCTGCTTCAGATTTATGGGGTTTCTGGTAAAAAATCCGCCGCAGGCCTGCATGATATCAGATGCATGGTAAAGGAACGGTTACATATGGAATATATTACGGAAAAACAGGCGAAGAAGGCAATCATAGACATCGGGCAGCGTATGTATCTGCGTGGCTTTGTAGCAGCAAACGACGGAAATATTTCTGTTAAGACGGCAGACAATGAAGTGTGGGCGACACCGACCGGCGTTTCCAAGGGCTATATGAAGAAGAAAATGCTGGTCAAGGTGGATCTGGACGGTAATGTACTGGAAGGAACCCGCAAGCCTTCATCGGAACTGAAGATGCATTTGCGTGCCTACCGTGAAAACCAGGATATCAAGGCAGTGTGCCATGCGCATCCGCCAATCTGCACCTGTTTCGCGATCGCGGGGATTCCGCTGGATACACCGGTACTGGCGGAAGCGGTCATTACGCTGGGGAATGTGCCGGTTGCGCCCTATGCGGAGCTGGGCAGTAAAGAAGTGCCGGAGATGATCGCGCCTTACTGTCATACGCATAACGGTATTCTGCTGGCCAATCACGGGGCGGTAACCTGGGCAGAAGATATTTATGAGGCATATTACAGACTGGAATCCATGGAATATTATGCAAATATCCTGCTGATTACGGAAAAGATTCTGGGAAAGCAGAACCGCCTCACGGAAGAGCAGATTGATGCGCTGCTTGCCATGCGGGAAAAATTCGGTATCAGGCGGGGCGGCAGACCGGTGAGAGAGCATTAAAAAGCGGCTGGCATAAGAGTATGTATTGAGCCTTGAAAAAGGATGACTGCCAAATAGCCAGAAGAAGAAAAGGATTGCCCGCGGGCACAAATCATAGAAAGCAAAAGGGGATAAAACAATGAAACTGACAGACTTGCAACACTATCAATCCGTCACCATCCAATGTCACGATAATCCGGACGCGGATGCTATCGCTTCCGGGTTTGCCCTGTACAAGTATTTTCTGAGTCTGGGCAGGCAGGTTCAGCTTGTCTATGCGGGACGTAACCAGATCCACAAATCAAATCTGCTGTTGATGGTTGACAAGCTGAATATTCCCATTATTTATATAGGAGATATCAGGGCATATTCGGAGCAGGAACCTGCAGGTAAAACGCCGGGACTTCTGATTACTGTGGACTGTCAGTACGGTGCCGGCAATGTAACATGTCTGCCGGCTGAGGATGTGGCCATCATCGATCATCATCAGGTGGAAATCGAGGATGTGGAGAAAAGGGAGATCAACCCGCATCTGGGAAGCTGTTCCACCCTTGTATGGTATATGCTGCGGGAAGCGGGCTACACCATTGAGGACAGTAAGGTGGGGACGGCGCTCTACTACGGGCTGTATACGGATACCAACCAGTTTGCCGAGATCTACAATCCGCTGGATATGGATATGCGCGAGGCAGTACCCTGTGAAAAGACGCTGGTCACGCTTTTCCGTAATTCCAATCTGTCTCTGCAGGAGATGGAGATCGCGGGGGTGGCCATGATACGGCATATTTATAATGACGATTACCGTTATGCGATCATCAAGTCCCAGCCATGCGATCCGAATATTCTTGGTCTGATCAGCGATTTTCTGATTCAGGTGGCGGAAGTTGACAGTTGTGTTGTTTATAATGAATTAAAAGACGGATATAAGTTTTCGGTGCGAAGCTGTATCAAAGAGGTGCAGGCCAATGAACTGGCGGCATTTCTGGCGGATGGCGTGGGTTCCGGCGGCGGACACCGGGAGAAGGCAGGCGGTTTTATCAGCAAAACGCTGTATGAAAATGCCTATCCTACGCTGCATTCCGAGGCATTTTTCAGTCAGAGGCTGAACAATTATTTTGATTTCTGTCAAGTCATTTATGCCAGAGACTATGAAATTGATATTTCGGACATGCAGCCTTATGTGAAAAAGCAGGTGCCCCTGGGATATGTGGAGGCGACGTCGGTTCTGCCTGTGGGGACGCCGATCACGATCCGTACTTTAGAAGGTGATGTGGATATGACCGTGGAACCTGACTTGATCATTATGATCGGGATCAAAGGCGAGGTGTACCCGAACCGGAGAGAAAAATTTGAGAAAAGCTATATTATTACTGACAGGCCATACTGTGAAGATGAAGCGCGTGCTCATTGCAGCACGCTGTATGAACCTACGGTTCATAACAGGGAGACCGGGGAAGTCACACAGCTTGCGGACTATGCAAAAGTATGTATTGCCAGCGGCGGCACCCATATCCATGCAAAGGAACTGACCGGGAGAGTCAAGGTGTTTACCACATGGGATGAAGAAAAATATATGCTTGGTCGGGAAGGAGATTACCTGACGGTACGGTGTGATGACAAGCACGATATTTATGTGGTGGAGCGGGACATTTTCTTTAAGACATACGATCCTGCGAAGCATGACGGTGAGAAGACACCGGCGGCAGAACATAACGGATTCCGGCAGTTATGACAGTGGCCCGTAGGAACATAACGGATCCCGGCAGTTATGACAGCGGCCCGTAGGAACACAACGAATCCCGGCAGTTATGACAGCGGTCCGTAGGAACATAACGGATTTCGGCAGTTATGACAGCGGCCTGCAGGAACAGCACAGCCTGTATCTCGGAAGAAGCGGAAGGAATGAAAAAATAAAAATGCACGGTTAACAAGCCCTGGAAACAGATTTTCCTCAAGGGAGGCGGAAATGACAAAAGATAGGATACAGTATGATGCATTTATAAGCTATAGACATTCAGAACTGGACAGCTTTGTGGCGGAGACACTGCACAAACGGTTGGAAAGCTTCAAACTGCCGCGAAATGTGGCAAGGCGTAAGCAGACGCAGGCAGCAGATGCCGCAGCAGGAACAGTGCTGCCGGATAACTCTGACACTTCTGTTTTGGATCGTGCAGGGTATGTGACCAAACCGGTCAAGACAAAAATCAATCGTGTTTTTCGGGATAAAGAGGAACTGCCGCTGGTGACCAATTTGGCGGATCCGATTACCGAAGCCCTCAGAAATTCCGAATATCTGATCGTGATCTGTTCCCCCAGACTCCCGGAGTCAATGTGGTGCCGCAAGGAGATCGAGACTTTTATCGAAATGCATGACAGGGAGCATGTACTCGCGGTATTGGTGGAGGGAGAACCTGATATCTCTTTTCCGGAGGAACTGTTGTACCGTGAAGTGGAAGAACACCGGCCTGATGGCAGTGTTGTAAAGAAGAGGATTCCAGTGGAACCGCTGGCGGCAGATGTACGCGGGGCAGACCGGAAAGAAATCCGTAAGAAGATCGGCAGTGAACTGCTACGTCTTGCAGCGCCTATGTTTGACTGTAACTATGATGACCTGAAACAGCGTCATAAGGAACAGAGACTGCATAAAATTCTTATGACATCAGTGTCGATCAGTGCGGCATGTCTTTTGTTTGGTGTGGTGAGTACCGGAATGGCACTGCAGATCAAACATCAGAACATTCAGATTAAAGAACAGAATACACAGATTACCGCACAGTCCGAGGAAATCACGGCTCAGGCCCGGGAAATAGCGGAGCAGTACCGGGAGGCAAAGCGAAATACCGCTGTTTCCAGAGCAAAGGAGGCTGCCGGTTATCTGGAAGAGGGCGACCGGATGAGGGCAGTGGCTACGGCGCAGGATGCACTGCTTGATCTTTCCGAAAGCGGCGGGATCGAAGAAAATGTGGATTATCCGGCAGAAGCCGTGTATGCGCTGTCAGACAGCCTTTATTTATATGAAAACGGGCAGCAGATTCTGCCGGACCGGATTCTGGAAGCGGATACTGCTGTCAGGATGATGAAACTGTCACCGGAAGGCAGCAGGATTCTGACGATGGACGCTTCGGGCCAGGCTCAGGTGTGGAATCCGGATAATGCGACCGATGTGGTCAAAATCGAGGTAACGTGTTCCGCGGAAAGAGGAGAAAACCAGCTTGCATTTCTGGGTGAAGACTGTCTGTTCGGACCGGTGGAGGATGAGGTGATACTTTATAATCTGTCGGGCGGCAGCGCGGTGCCCGCTTATCGCAGACCCTGTGATGACTACGTGGGTATCATTGTTTTTCAGGAAAAGAGAGCAGCCATTTTACTGTCTGAGAAGGATTATCAGGCGGTAGACTGTAATGACGGAAGCCTTCTTTATACAGGCGATTGGGATCTGGAAGGAATGGCAGCCCGTTCCACGCTGGAATATGCGGTCAGCGCAGACGGCCGGTATTGGGCTGTAAGTCTTTCCACTCCTTATTCTGAGGATGTGCAGAAACAGGCTGTTGCAGTTTACCGTGTGGATACAGGGGAAAGAGTAAATGTATTTTCTGTTGAATATGAATATGTAAAATCACTGCGGTTCGATGAAGACAGGCTTTACGTGGTCAGCAACCACAGCGGTGAAAAGGATTTTACGCAGGTAACGCTGGGGATGGAAAGCTGTCTGCAGGCATTTGAACTGGCAGGAAACGGTGAACCTGCATGGACTTATGAACGACATAACGGATGGCTCTATGAGACATCCGTGTCCAGTCTGGAAGGCAGCAGTTATGTGCTCTGCTCCGGTTACAGTGACGTGGTTGCCCTGGATAAAAGGGATGGCAGCTATATTGACCTCTTCGGTTTTGGTGTGGAAGTAGTCAAACTCGGCAATTATACCGGTACCGATAATTTTATGGCTTTTACACGGGACGGTGTATGGCATTATCTGCATATGGAGCGAAAGGAAGACATGGTCGGGGCGCTTTTTCCGGCATGTACATCCTCTAATGTGATGGATTTTGCCATTGGAGACGGGTACTGTGTGACACTTCCTTATAACAGCAGGCGTATGACAGTATACCGGACGGCCAGAGGAGAAGGGCTGGAAACCTTTTACGAGGGGGAGTATGATTATTTTGATTCGGCGCTGAGCGGTGACGGTACCTGTCTGGCGGCGGCTTTCTACAATGACAGCTATACTGCCGCAGTGGATTTGTTCGATGCTGTCACAGGAGAACGGCGATGGTGTTATGAGAATGATTCCCGTTATGAGGGAATGCTGTTTTTTGACTATAATGGTCAAGAGGCTCTTGTACTGATCACTTCCGACGAAATCATCGTGCTGGATCCGGGTACGGGAGACCGCCTGCGTTCTGAGCCTCTGGGGCTGGAACGGTCTTTTGACTATCTGGGTTGTGACAGAGAGCAGGAAAATATTATTTTATGGGACAGAAATGCGATTTACAAATATGATCTTACGAAAATGACTGCCTGTGAGTGGCGGTATGCGGAGGATACCCGGTTTCAGGATGTAGTCGCGGTAGATCCAGGACTGGAATATTGTGCGGTGGCGGATAAAGAAGGGCGGACGCTGCGCTTTTTCCGGATAGGAGAGACGGAAGCTTTCTTTACCTATAACGGAGAAGGTGGTAAGACTTCCAATGCGGCGGCAGGCAGCAGTTCCGGCAGTCAAATAGAAGACCGGGGTCAGACAGATCTCAATTTCCCGTACATTGAGACGATGTTCTTTGACCGGGAAGGGGTGGAAACGGAAAGCACAGGACACTTGTATATTGTATATATGGACGGACGTATCGTCAGGCTGGACCTGGATCCCGAAGACCCGGAACACTTCTGCCGGGCGGACAGTCACCGGCAGAATCCGGAGAAATACAATGGATTAGACGATATAATGCGCGGCTATATTCATCAGGAAGGGGACAGATGCGCCATTATACGAGGCAATACGGATGCTTATCTCATGACAGGACAGAAGGGTGATCTTCTGGCGCATCTCCACGGTTTCCTTGGTTATGACAGTGTGGCAGAACAGATTTACCTGACCGGAATCCATACCATATACAGGATACCACTTTATGATTTGTCGGACATAAACGGGATTGCGGAAGAGACACGGAATGCTTTCACCTCTTCCAGCCTTGATCTGACAGCCGCTTCCTGCCCCTGATTTCCCGGATGATAATAGGTTTTGTCCCGAAGGGAATCGGGCAGACAGGTCATGGTGGTAAGCTTCTCTTCCGTGTCGTGGGCATATTCGTAACCTTCGCCGTAGTGCAGATCCTGCATCAGCTTTGTGACACCATTGCGGATCTGCAGAGGCACCGGTTCGGACAACATGCTGCGGGCATCTGATTTTGCCATACCATATCCGATATACAGGGCATTGGACTTGGGGGCCATGGAAAGATAGACCACGGCGTGGGTCAGATTGACATCGCATTCGGGCATCCCGTTGAAATGACATGCCTGATAGGCGGCCACGGCTACCTGCAATGCCCGGGAATCTGCCATGCCCACATCCTCGCTTGCAAACCGTATCAGCCGCCTTGAGATATAGAGCGGATCTTCTCCGGCTTCCAGCATACGGGCAAGCCAGTAGATTGCTGCATCGGGATCACTGTTGCGCATGGATTTGTGCAGAGCGGAGATCAGGTTATAGTGCTCTTCGCCGTTCCGGTCATACAGGAGCATTTTTCGTCCAAGGCACTGTTCCAGCACATCCTCTCTGACGGTGATGGAGCCGTCGGCGTTCATCTCACCGTTCAGCACTGCCATATCAAGCGTATTTAAAGCGGCTCTGGCGTCGCCGTTGGCAAAAGAGGCAATGGCTTTGAGAAGTCTTTCTTCTATATTAATAGTAGTATATCCCAGTCCCTTTCGGTCACGCAGCGCACGATGAAGGAGCTTCAGCAGGTCATCTTCATCCAGAGGCTGAAGTACAAACACTTTACATCGGGATAAAAGCGCCGAATTGATCTCAAAAGAAGGGTTCTCCGTGGTGGCTCCGATGAGGATGATACTTCCCTTTTCTACATAGGGCAGAAAGGCATCCTGCTGTGCTTTGTTGAAGCGGTGGATCTCGTCCACGAAAACCATGGTCTTAAGACCGGCCATCCGGTCGGCTTCCGCCTGTTTCATGACATCTTTGATTTCCCTGATGCCGCTTGTCACCGCGCTGAAATCCACAAACGAGGAATGGGTCATATTTGCGATGATTTTCGCCAGTGTCGTCTTTCCGACACCGGGAGGCCCCCAGAAGATCATGGAGGAGATCCGGTCGGTGTCCAGCATCTGCCGGAGCATTTTTCCACGGCCGATGAGATGCTCCTGTCCGATATAATCTTCAAGTGTCTGCGGCCTTAAGCGGCTGGCAAGCGGGGCAGTCAGGTCTGTTTCCTGTGTAAAAAATGATAATTGTTCCATTTGTTCTTTCTCCGTATCCGATAGTCATAAGGTGGTGCTTTTGAAGCAGGAGGACATATCGCACAACATGTCCGTATAAATAGCAGAGCACATTCTGACATTTGAGACTTCTTGCAATTTATATAAAGATATTTATTAAAAATACAAAACATATGTTCTGTTTTTATCTTATCACATTCCGGCAAAGAAGCCAAGCACATATTTAGTAAATGTCATAACAAATTTCCGGTTTCCAGTTCTTACCAAAGCCACATGTGAAGGTTTTTCCAGGAGAGAAAGCAAAATTTTTAATGCCTTTAACTCTCCGGCCGGATCCCGGCAGGATTTTTATAAATTTTCTTTCTATTTTTTACAGCCTATGTTACAATATCGATAGACGGTGCATTTTTTGAGCGGTTACATGTGGAAACGGCCGGGAAATGTTGTCGAATCAGAGTTATAATGCAGTCAGACTGTGGCTGTAAGGAGTATTTATGAGCGAGAATGATAAGAGCATAACAGAATCCGTATTTGGAGAGACTTCAGAAGTAACAGTAAAGAAAGAGACCCCGGAAGGGGCGGCAGAAACAGCAGTGAAGAAAGAACCTGCGGAAACGACAGCAAAGCAAGAGATACCGCAGACGCTGACAGAAACAACGGCGGCAGAAGAGAATAAGACTATATCGAGGAACTTTATCGAGCAGATCATCGATAAGGATCTGGCGGAAGGCGTTTGTGACAGCGTCAATACCAGATTTCCTCCGGAACCCAACGGCTATCTTCACATCGGTCATGCCAAGAGCATTCTGCTGAATTCGGGGCTGGCGAAGCAGTACGGCGGCAAATTTAATCTCCGTTTTGATGACACGAATCCGACCAAGGAGAAAAGTGAGTTTGTGGAATCTATCAAGGCCGATGTCCAGTGGCTCGGCGCGGATTTCGAGGACAGACTCTTTTTTGCGTCCGATTATTTTGAACAGATGTATGAAGGCGCGCTTAAGCTGATAAGAAAAGGCAAGGCTTATGTTTCGGATCTGACGGCAGAACAGATGCGGGAGTACCGGGGAACATTGACCGAGCCGGGTAAAGACGATCCCAACAGAGACAGAAGTGTGGAAGAGAACCTGCGCCTGTTTGAAGAGATGAAAGAGGGCAGATATGCTGACGGAGAGAAGACACTCCGGGCCAGAATTGACATGTCCTCACCCAATATCAACATGCGGGATCCGATTTTGTACCGGGTGGCCCACTTATCCCACCAGAATACAGGGGATAAATGGTGCATCTATCCGATGTATGATTATGCCCATCCGATCGAGGATGCCATTGAAGGCATAACCCATTCTATCTGTACATTGGAGTTTGAAGATCACAGACCTTTATATAATTGGGTGGTGGAGGAACTTGAGTACCCCCATCCGCCGAAGCAGATCGAATTTGCGAAGATGTATTTGACCAATGTGGTCACTGGAAAAAGATATATCAAGAAACTGGTTGAGGACGGTATCGTGGACGGCTGGGATGATCCCCGTCTCGTATCTATCGCGGCCCTCAGGCGAAGAGGCTTTACACCGGAATCGCTGAGACTGTTTGTAGATCTGTGTGGTGTGTCCAAGGCTAACTCCTCTGCTGAGTATTCCATGCTTGAGTACTGTATCAGGGAAGATTTGAAGATGAAGCGTTCCCGTGTCATGGCGGTGCTTGATCCGGTGAAGCTGGTCATCGACAATTATCCCGAAGGGCAGACGGAGCAGCTTGAGATTGTCAACAATCCTGAAAACGAATCTCTGGGCAGGAGAACAGTTCCTTTTTCCGGGGAATTGTATATAGACAGGGAAGATTTCATGGAGGAACCGCCGAAGAAATATTTCAGACTTTTCCCCGGTAACGAGGTTCGTCTGATGAGTGCATATTTTGTGAAGTGCGTAAGCTATGAAAAGGATGAAAACGGCAAGGTTACGGTGGTACACTGTACTTATGATCCAGCGTCGAAGGGCGGCAACAGCCCCGATGGACGTAAAGTGAAGGGAACCATACACTGGGTATCCGCCGCGGATGCGGTGAAAGCGGAAGTCAGACTATACGAGAACATCATCGATGAGGAAAAAGGCGTTTATAACGATGACGGCAGTCTGAATTTGAATCCGGATTCCCTGAAGGTTCTGAAGGAATGTTATGTTGAGCCGTCAGTCAGAGGCGCCGGGGCTTATGAAAGTTTTCAGTTTGTCAGACAGGGCTTTTTCTGTGTGGATTGTAAAGATTCCAGACCGGATGCGCTGGTGTTCAACAGAATTGTGTCACTTAAGAGTTCTTATGTATTGCCGAAAAAATAAAAATGTGAGAGAATAAAAAAGAGTGAATCTCTTCACGATTAATTTTACAGGTTCGCTTCGCAGGTTCGAAATATGAGGAGAACTTTTTTCGGAGATTAACAGGGCGAACAATTTTGCCTGCGGATTTGCAGGCTCGATATCAATAGAGACAGTTATGATTGGGAGGATGTACGATGGCAGGATTATTGTCGGGGTTAGAGCAGTTTGGATTAAGTAATCTGGAGAACATGGATCTGTATGAGGCACCTAAGAAAGAGGAAGGCGGACCGGATGGCAAGGCGGCTCATACGGTGCAGGAACAGGATTTCCTGTTTGACAAGTCTTTTACCTGTCCGATCTGTGACAAAGAATTTAAAGCAAGAACCGTTAAGATCGGTAAGGCGAAGCTGGCAGGCAGTGATCTGGATTTAAGACCGCGCTACGAGCAGATCGACCTGCTGAAATACGATATTATACTGTGTCCATATTGTGGATATGCGGCGCTGAGCAGATTTTTCAAATTTGTGACTTCTCCTCAGGCGAAAAACATTAAGAAGACTATCTCCGCCACTTTTAAGCCGCAGAAGGAAGTAAAAGAAATCTATACTTATGATGAAGCGCTGGAACGCTATAAACTGACGCTGGCGAATGCCATTGTGAAACAGACCAGATCCAGTGAGAAGGCGTATATCTGTCTGAAGACGGCATGGCTTCTGCGCGGTAAGGCAGAGCATCTGGATGCAAGCCAGCCGGATTATGAAGAGCAGAAGAAGCAGTGTGAGACCGAAGAGAACGAATTTCTCCGTAATGCGCTGGAAGGTTTTCTGGCAGCGAGACAGACAGAGAGCTTCCCGATGTGCGGTATGGATGAACCCACGGTTGATTACCTGATTGCTGTTACGGCGATGCGGTTTGAACAGTATGACGTATCCAGCCGTCTGATCACAGGCATTCTTCAGTCACCCACGGCGAATCCCCGTATGAAAGACAAGGCGCGGGATATCAAAGAGATGCTGATGAAGAAGATCAAGGAAAAGAATGCTGCAAGGAAATAACAGGAAAACGTCTGGCTGAGGAGGAGAGACAGTGTTTTGCAGGCAGGATAAGAGGCTGTGGAACAGGAAAGTCAGTGCCGGCGGACAGACGACTACAGAATAAATGAAAGAATTACCGATTCATATTGAGTTAGATTCAGAGAGCAGACAAACACTATATGAGCAGATTTACGAGTATATCCGCGAGGAGATCCGGGCAGGCAGGCTGATGCAGGATGAGAAGCTGCCTTCCGCCAGATTCCTGGCGGATTATCTGCAGGTATCGCGTACAACGGTGGATATGGCTTACGGACAGCTTGTTTCCGAAGGATATCTGGAAGCAAGATCCCGGAAAGGGTATTTTGTCAGTGCGATTGAAGATCTGTATGCGATGGACCAGGTGATGCGGCGCACAGATGACGGAAAATCCGGAGTTGGCGGCGGACAGATGCAGCCGGGGAAAACTTCACGGGATGCGATGCCGGGGACAGGGCAGGCTTCGCAGTCAGCAGAAGCACGGATTTGCTGTGATTTTTCGCCTAACGCCATCGACATGCGGTATTTTCCATATGCTACATGGAAAAAGATTACCAAGAATATTCTTGTAGATGCTAATAGTAAAATGTTTTCTCTGGGCGAGCCTCAGGGCGATCTGAGTTTGAGGACGACGATCTGTCGTTATCTGCACGGATCCCGCGGAGTTAATTGTGAACCGGAACAGATTATTATCGGAGCAGGAAATGATTACCTGCTTCTTTTGTTGGAAAAAATTCTGGGACGCCATGTTCCTGTAGCTATGGAAAACCCTACTTATGTTCGGGCTTATAAGGTTTTTCGCTCCTGTGCCTATCCGGTGAGCCTTGTGCCCATGGATGAAAACGGTATCCGGGTGGACTGCCTGCGCAAGACAGATGCGAGAGTAGCCTATGTGATGCCTTCCCACCAGTATCCTACAGGAGTATCCATGCCCATCGGAAGGCGGATGGAATTACTCAAATGGGCGGCGGAAGAGCCGGGCCGGTATCTGATCGAAGATGATTATGACAGTGAATTCCGTTACAAAGGTAAGCCGCTGCCTTCTCTGCAGGCATCCGACAACGGCGGAAGGGTAGTGTATATCGGCACTTTTTCCAAAGCCATTGCACCGGCGATCCGTATCAGTTATATGGTTCTGCCCTATCCGCTTCTGGAGCGGTACCGCAGTGTCTGCGGCTTTTATGCGTCCACTGTTTCCAGAATCGATCAGACCGTATTAAATGAATTTATACAGGACGGGTATTTTGAACGGTATCTGAATAAGATGCGAAAACAGTACCGTGAAAAGCATGATCTGATCTTGAACGGGTTGAAAAGTTTTGAGAAAGGCTTTCGCATATCCGGCGGCAATGCGGGACTGCATGTGCTTCTGACAGACCGGCTGGGGCGCAGTGAGGAAATGCTGACGCTGGCGGCAGCCGCAGAAGGAGTCAGAGTTTACGGCATGGAGGATTTCAGAATGGGAGAAACTGACGGGGCGGAGAGTGGTAAGGAAGCTTTCGGGGATTTTGAACCGGAAAAATTTGCAGATGTAGAGAACGTGGCGAAGGCTCCTGAGACAGAAGGCCGCGACACGAGTGAGCAGAATCCGGCAACTCTTATATTGGGATATGGCGCGCTGACTGTGGATGAAATTCGGGATGGACTGATATTGTTGAAAAAAGCCTGGCTGTAGTCCAAAGTATCATGATACTGGGGTACAGCCAGGTTTGTTTAGCTTTTCGGATTTCAGACGATTCATATGATTGTCTGAAAGCAGCTTCTGATTCTGAACAAAGATTATGACTTCCTGTAAGAAATCCGTTTCAGCATTTCCAGATAAGACACGATTTCTTCGTAAAGCATTTCGGGCTGAAAAGAATCATCACGGAAACGGGTTGTCATCAACCCACTGATGGTATAGTCCAGCATGGCATCCAGCTTCTCAGGAGACACGCTTTCCACGAATCGGGAGCTGTCCGCCTGGTTTTTGAGGGCGGCATAAACATCCTGGATTACGCTGCGCTGGCTCTCGGTTGCCATCAGTGCTTCACTTACGTTTTCAGAGGCACAGCGGTCAAGGAACTGCTGCATGTATGGATAGTTCTTGAGCACCTGCATCTTGGCAAACTCAATCTGTTTTCTGATCGCAAAATAATCGTCTGCCGAAGACGACACGCCTGTTGTCAGTTCCAGTTTCATGAATCTAACACTGTAGTCATATAAAAAAGTATAAAGTCCCAGTTTACTTCCAAAATAATGAAAAAGAAGCCCTTTGCTGATTCCGGCTTCGGAGACGATATCATCTGTACTTGCATGTTTGTAACCGTTAGATGCAAAAATCTTGAGCGCAGCGTTGATCATACGGTCCTGTTTCTCTTTTTTTAAATCAAAAAATTTCTCGTTCATGTATTCCCCAATCTTATCATTTTTTGCACCCTGATACTGAAATCCAGCCAGCCCGTAAAGTCACTTCTATAGCAATCAGTTCTTTATGTATGAAAGGAATTGTTCCGTATTCTGGAATGTATCGAAAAGATTTACGAGTTCGCGAAGCGAATCCCGCAAAGATAATCTGGTTGGTAAATTCCTGTTTTTGTGGTGTAAGGAATCGCTCCGGATGTGCTCCGGATGTTCGAGTTCGCGAAGCGAATCTCGCAAAGATAATCTGGTTGGTAAATTCCTGTTTTTGTGGTGTAAGGAATCGCTCCGGATGTGCTCCGGATGTTCGAGTTCGTGAAGCGAATCTCGCAAAGATAATTTGCTCTGCAAATTATCTTTTTTGATTGACCTCATGAGTCGAATTTAAATATAGCACAAAAAAAAGGGGGATTCAATGTCTGCAGGAAAACTAGTTTCAGGAAATTTTCCGGGCACAAGATGTTGTATATCAAGAGTCCGTTACAGTAAAAAAATTTTTTTGTACATATTCTCTTTTCATTTTGATAAAATAGTATTAATATAGGAATATAAGAGACGGTGAAAGGAGAACCCTCATGGCAAAAAAGTTTGGTAAGTTTTTAATGGTGACAGCTGCTCTCGGAGCCGTTGCTGCAGGCGTTTATTATTGTTTACAGAACAAGGATAATTTTGTGGACGATAATTTCGATGATGACGACGATTTCGATAATTTTGACGAAGACCTGGATGATGACGAGGCGGCGAAGGATGCTGACCGCAATTACGTGGATCTCGATCTGGAGAAAGCAGAAGAGTTTAAGGAAGGCCTGAACGCTGCGAAAGCCGAGGTTACCGACAAGATCGTGGGCGAAACCAGAGAAGCCGCTGAGAAGATCAAGGAGACCGCTGATAAGGCAGCAGTGAAAGTGGAAGAGTTTTTTGATGATGATGACAGCGACGGATCGATGGACGCAATGTAGAAGATAGATACAGGAACATAATTTATGAAAGCCTTGCAGAGATGCAAGGCTTTCATTATATGGAAGTCTATTTTATGTAAGGAGGAAGACGCTATGATGTAAACCAAGATTACCCAACTGTACCAGAGGCTCTCACGCGATGACCAAAGCGGAGGAGAAGGAGATTGTGAGTAACAGGAAAAGTAATGAATACATACACAAATAGCCGTGTGCTTGTAAATTCAAGAGGTTTATGGTAGTATGGAGACACAAAAACGAAAGGAAAAGCAGGTGGAAAGATTGACGGAAACAGAACAGATAGACCGGAAACATCAGGAAGATTTACAGAGGTTAAGAGGCTTTCGCCTGCTTGATGATGATTTCTTCACAAAGTGTTTTGAGGGAAATACGGCAAGCATAGAACTGGTATTGCAGATTGTACTGGAAAAGCCGGATTTAAAGGTGCTGGATGTTCGCACCCAGGTATTTGTGGAGAATTTGCTGAACCATTCGGTGAGACTGGATATCCTGGCTACGGACAGTACAGGGGCAAAACTGAATGTGGAAGTACAGCGCTCTGATAAAGGAGCCGGGAGAAAAAGGGCAAGATATAACAGCAGCATGATGGACGCGAACCTTTTGAAGAAAGGCGAGGATTTTGACAAGCTGCCGGAAACGTGGGTAATCTTTATCACAGAAAATGATGTAATGGGAAATGGGCTGCCGCTCTATTCGATTGAGCGGTGCTTTTTAGGAAGCGGTGAAAGATTTGAAGACGGCTCGCACATACTGTATGTAAATGGCGCTTACCGTGGAGATACACCAATCGGGAAGTTAATGCATGACTTCTCCTGCACAGACGCAGAGGATATGTATTATGGAACACTTGCAGACAGAGTGAGATTTTTCAAAGAGAGCAAGGAGGGAATCGTAATTATGTGCCAGGCTATGGAGGATATGAGGAATCAGACATTAAAAGAAGGAGCAATCAATTCCGCAAAAAGAATGATGGAAGATGGAATTTTGACACTTGAAAAAATTGCGGAATATGCAGGGCTTCCGCTTGACGAAGTAAAAAAATTGAAAGCAGAACGAACACCATAAATAAAACCGTAGGCCGGGAATCTAAAAACAGGTTTCCGGCCTTTTTTGACCCTGAAATGTTAAATTATATGCCCGTTCCGCATATACGAGTTCGCGAAGCGAATCTCGCAAACGAGCTGTGCTCGTTTTGTTATTTGTTCATTTTATATGGCGGATCAGCCGGATAACCGCCCTTCAATTTCTGCATTCCCCGCTGGATGGCATCCTTGGAGTTCTTCCAGTCGGCATCTTTGTTGCGGTAGTCAAATTTTTCCACCATCCAGGCCACGTCCTCCGAAAGCCGTTCCATATTCTGCTCCATCAACGGGAAAACCAGATCGTAAAATTCAGCCTTTTCCTTGTCGCTTAGCCGGCTGTCCGAGCCTTCGCACAGATTGCCGAAATGATGCAGGCAGAATCCCTTGCTGTTTTTTACCTTGTCGCGGAATTCGGGATCTTTTTTGTACATTACGAAAAAGGTGTCCAGGTAGCGCTCATAGGTATCGGCGTAACGGCTGCAGATGTAACAGGACTGTTCCTTTTGGGCAATCCAGATACCGATGGGATTCTGACGCTCGGTCTGCTTCCTGAATTTGTCCTTCAGGGAAGTCTTGCCGGGCTTAAAATTTTTGAACTGCTGCTTCATTTCCCGGTTTATCTGCATATAGTGGGTTTTCAGGATCCAGGCGTTGCCCAGCGTATTGCCGTAGTCGAACATTTTCTTGAAATGCTCCCGGCAGAAGCCGGCCAGATCGGTCTGTTCCCTGACATCGCTCTCCATATAAGAGGAGCCTGAACCCAGCACAAAATCCAGCAGATCCTGTTCCACATTCCGCTCGATAAAACAGAAGGGGCATTCGTCGTTGGCGTTCATGGCATCGTTAAGGGGGATCGCGTATAATTTTTCTTTCATGGGATTCCTTCTTTCCTGTAAGATAGTCTGCTGATTGTATTGGTGGCAACCCTTATTTTACCTCATTTTAAGAGAGAGGTAAAGCCAGAGAATAAGAGTACGGCGGCAATTGGTGACAGTGAAGCCGAAGGCTGAACTGTTACTATAAAATGGCAAACATGAAAAAGCCGGTTGCAATTACAGGAATTGCTTTTATAATAGAAGAAGATATTTTTGAGCCGGAAAAACTGATCTGTCATGGCGGGGAAATGTGACGTGAGAAGTCCGGGATACAGGTAACAGAAGAACTTGAGCAGAAATGGAGCATTTTTATGAATACACAAATCCCACAGATCAATCAGGACAAAAACGGAATACTCGCGGAGATACGCTGTTTTGCGCTGGACATGGACGGCACCGTCTATCTGGGTGAGCAGTGGATCGAAGGCGCACGGGAATTTCTGCACCGCATCGAGGAGACAGGCAGACGATACGTGTTTGTCACCAATAATTCTTCGAAGAACGCTGATGTTTATGTGGAAAAGCTGCATCGGATGGGACTGGATGTGGATCGGGACAGGATTGTTACGTCGGGACAGGCCATGATCCATTACCTGAAAAGGCATTTTCCCGGAAAAAAAGTCTTTCTGCTGGGAAATCCGCTTTTGCAGGAAGAGTTTGTCCGGGAAGGCATTATCCTGGAGGATGAGCGGCCGGACGTGGTGGTGACTGCTTTTGATACATCGCTGGATTATGGGAAAATGTGTAAGGTGTGTGATCACGTCAGAGCCGGCCTTCCTTATCTGGCAACCCACCCAGATTACAACTGCCCGACAGAGACAGGGTTTATTCCCGATGCCGGCGCGATACACGCATTTATCCATGCCTCGGCATTTCGTTTTCCGGACAGGGTGATCGGCAAGCCGAACGGAGATATTATCGACTATCTGACCGATAGAGTCAATGAAAAGAGAGAACATATCGCCATGGTGGGTGACCGGCTTTACACGGACATTGCCGCCGGGCGGAATAACGGCCTGAAGAGCATACTTGTTTTAAGCGGAGAGGCGTCCTTGGAAGATGTGGATGCTTCGGAGGTGGTGCCGGATCTGATCTTTGATTCGGTGCGGGAGATGATTAAGGTGATTTAGACAAGATGTATGGCCTGTACTGGAAAGTAACTGTAAATACGCAGAAGCAATAACAGGGCATCCGGAGATATGGATTTTCGGCGTCTGTTCTGTTATAATGAACGATACTATGAGTGAGAATAAAAAAAGAGCAACAGAGAATTTGAATAAATTTGTGCGCAGGACGGCTGAATATATGAACGGTCATCGGGAGATTATCCTGCAATGTTTTCTGGCATTATGGATATTCGTGTTAGGAACTTACAGGCTGTCGGAAATCGGACAGCCGATTCTCTTTAACGATGAAGTAGGGTATTGGTCAAACAGCGCTTTTTTTATGGGAATGGACTGGACTTCTGTGACAGGGAAGATCGGTTACTATTCATACGGATACAGTCTGCTGCTGATTCCGGTTCGCATATTGGGGAATTTCTTTGGATGGAGATGGGATTCGCTCTATCATGCGGCGGTGGTCATGAATGTTGGATTTTTGATCATGAGTTTTATTTTAGCATTAAAAATCGCAGCACGTTATCTGCCTGAGATGAATTGCTGGATCAGGAGTTTTGCATGTTTTGCGATTTTTACTTATGCTTCTGATATTGTATACGCCCATATTACATGGACAGAATGCACGCTTCTTTTTTTCTTCTGGGTGTTTTTATATGTGATGATGCGTGTGACGGATGAGCCGGGTGTCGGAAATCATATTGGATTTGCACTGGTGTCTTTTTACTTATATACAGTACATCAGCGTGCGCTGGGGATTGTAATTACGGCAGTTCTTATTGTGGTGTACATGCGGATTTTTGGACGCAATAAACTTAAGGATACGGCGGCCTTTTTGGGAAGTATGTATTTGTACAGTCTGGTACATGCGATGATCAAGGGTAATCTGCAGCATGTAAATTACATGGGGGGTGAACCTCTGGGACTGCATGGTGTTCTTGGGTTTGCGTTTACCGGAAAGTCTCTGGTGATTCTGGCCGGGGGGATTTTTCTGCTGTTTCTTTTATGGCTGCTGGAACGGTGCCGCCGCCGGACTGCCATCGGGCTTCTGGCTGCCGCTGTCGCACTTGCGGCAGGATATCTTCTGGTACGCGGCGGGGGGCAGGCATCGGGCGTTGCGAATGCTGCAACGTATGCGGCTGAGAAAAGAATTTCTGTAAATGACTTTTCGGGTCAATGGGGTGTGCTGAAGAACATTTTTTCCTTAAACGGTCTGATTCGTCTTGGAATAAGTGTCACGGGGAAATTTTTTTATATGATGGCAGCATCCGGACTTATAGTCTGCTGGGCAGTCCGGGGACTGTTTAAGAATGCGTGGATTCTTTTAAAAGACAGCGTCAGCCGGTTGAAAGCATCCTATGGAAGAAACAAACATGGTGAGGAAGCCGGAACCTTCGGGAGCATCTGTGCAGAAGATTTCCAGCCGACTGAAAGCAATGCGGGATCAGAAGCGCATGAGGCGTATGAAGGCAATGAAATCGGGCCGGATTTATGGAAAGAGCGTATCTGGTTTTTTGGGGTGCTTCTTGCGTGGCTTGGTACCTTCATGATCAGTGCAATTTATAAAGAAGGTCTGTATAAGAATGATGATCTTGTAAATGGAAGATATGTAGAGTTTACGGTGGGATTTCTTTTGCTGTACGGGTTTTACTGTCTGATAAATGACAGAAAATGGGTACGCACAACGGTTTTGTGCGTGGTATTATATATTGCAGCAGGGTATCTGTGCCAGTATACGTTCAATGAACTGGAGCGGACAGCTTTTGAACTGGCACATTGTGTCATGTTCGGACGTGTCTTCTGGAACTGGTCGGTTCCGGTGGGAAAAGTGGCGGAACTGTCTAAATATATTCTGACTCTGGGCGGAGTCTTTCTGCTTATTCTCAAGCCGCTGAGCAGCCGGTTTGACAGAATCAGGACTGCCAGAACGATTCTTGCATTGATGATTCCGGTTCTGGCATGGTCTTATCTCGGTAAAACTATTGTGGATGTATATGTTGTGGTGAGAAATGAAAAACAGGCGGAACCGTTTATCGGCTTTGCCGAGTGGATCAGTACTCTGCGTGTGAGGGAAGAGGAAAAGGTATATTATGTTGTCGATTCGGCCGACGAGCGTGCGGCCGGGGCACTGCAGCATATCCTGCAGAATCAGCCGGTCACGATGACAAGTCTTGCGGAAGTTTCTTTTGCGGAGGATGCATTTTTTATTGTCCGGCAGGAATATCGGGATATGGTGGAAATAGCCGATAACTGCGAGGTGGTCAGACGGTCGGCGGGATATCTTCTGCTTATTAATAAAAATCAGCAGATCATGAAGCGCTGGGAATCTTTTATGCGGCCGTGAGACAGCAGAGAAAAGGGACTTATAGGAGAGTATCCATATTCACAACTGGAAGCAGGATGGGAGGCATCCGAATGAAACTGATTATTCAGATACCGTGTTATAATGAGGCTGAGACACTGGAAATTGCACTTAACGCTTTGCCGAAACAGATCAATGGTGTAGATGAGATCGAATATCTTGTCATCAATGACGGAAGCAGTGATGACACAGAGAAGGTTGCTCTGGAATGGGGTGTGAACTATATTGTACATTTCAAACGGAATCTTGGACTGGCAAAGGGATTTCTGGCCGGGATTGATCTGGCGCTTCGCCATGGGGCGGATATTATTGTCAATACAGATGCAGACAACCAGTATTGCGGAACTGATATTGAGAAGCTGGTGAGGCCGATTCTGGACCGGGAAGCGGATATTGTGATCGGTGAAAGGCCTATTGATGAGATAGAAGAATTTTCATGGATCAAGAAAAAGCTGCAGCGTTTTGGAAGTTACGTGGTGAGAGTGGCTTCCAGAACCGATATCCCCGATGCTCCCAGCGGATTTCGGGCATACAGCAGAAAGGCAGCCATGCGTGTCAACGTGCATAATGAATATACATATACACTGGAAACGATCGTACAGGCGGGCAGAAACAAGATGGCGATCACGTCTGTGCCGGTTCATACGAATCCGGAACTGCGCAAGTCCCGTTTAATGAATTCTGTATTCGGGTACATTAAAAAGTCCATGCTGACGATCTTAAGGGCAGTGCTGATGTATAAACCTCTGCAGGTATTCACGCTGCTGGGCAGTCTCGCGATTATAGCGGGAGTTGCCATAGGAGTCAGGTTTCTGTTCTATTTCTTTCAGGGAAACGGAAACGGCCATATCCAGTCCCTGATCCTTGCGACCATGATGATCATCATAGGCAGTCAGACATTTGTGACCGGACTGCAGGCGGATATCATATCGGCTAACCGCAAGCTTCTGGAAGATGTACAATACAGAGTCAAGAAGCTGGAAATGGGGCTGCTCGATCCGGATGGCAGACCGGTGACAGAAACAGGCGGTTCCGGAGGTCAAATGTGCCCGGAAGAATATGAGTAAGGACAGAAATATATAATTATTTCGGTATTATGATGTTTTTTATATAAAAAAATCACCAAAATACACAAATTTGATTTTTTATACAAGGGAGGGATTGCAAGATAAAATAATTTGGTATATACTTAGGGCTAGCGTTAATAAAACAAAATGGAGGAGAGAATTGCGATGAAAAACGTGAAAAAGTTGCTTAAAAAAGCAATGGTGTGGGCAATTGCAGCGTCTATGGTAGTTGCCACCCCATTAACTGCATCAGCAGCGGGTCTTCGCGGTGTGTTTAGTGTATCAGACGGCTGGAATGCTAATGAGAGCGGTACTGGTACGGTAACCAATACCAATACCAATACTGAAACGCTCAAGACGTATGAGGCCAGAATTATTGGTATTGCGCTGGACAAAAGCCATATTGATGCGGTAAAAGGTGAACCGGAGACGTTGACAGCTACGATTATCGTGGATGGATTTGAAAATGATGCTGATAAAGCTTTGGCTGTGAAAGCACTCACTGACAAGCTGCAGTGGAAGGTTTACAATTCCGACGGCAAGGAGGTTGACGGCCGTACAAATACGATTCTGAATGTAGATGCCAAGGGTGGTTCCAAGAACATAGCTACCCTGAATCCGAGAAAAGGTACCAAGTCGGGCAATATGGTAGTTAAGGCTTACATTGACGGTAAGCAGACATACACATATACCGACAAGGATGGCAATCAGCAGACATTTACCGAGTCTACATCTTCTTATGAGGCATCTGCGACGGTATCTATCAAAGAGTATGCTGCAGCAATAGACTTTGATGATGTTGAGGAGCAGTATGAGAAGCATACGCTTGACATGAACGATTATCTGCATTTTTATTCAGATGCAGCAAAGAAAGTCAACATTGATGATGTATGTACTGACAATGTTACATGGTCTATCCAGACGGGTGTTAAGAATGCGGCGACCATTTCTGATGCCGGTGTTGTAACAATCAAGAAGTATGACAAGAACAAGACAGATGCAGAGAATACAGCTACTGTTACTGCAGTGACTGAACAAGGTAAGAAAGCGACTGTAAGCTTTGAGATTAAGAAGGGTGTAAAAGCTGACAAGCTTTTGATCTTTAAAGCAGATGATGCAACAATGGATCAGGCAGCATCCTACAAAAAAGATACAGTTGACATGGGTACATCTGATCCTACAACACAGGTAGACGTTAAGGCTGTTATGTACGTTAAGGATGGCGGCAGTTTCGTGACTTCCGCCGGGATTACCGATAAGGTTGAGTGGTCATCTAACAAGCCCGGTATCGTTAGCGTAAAGGCAGATGGCGAGAATGCAACTTTAGAGATTTTAGCACCTGGTAAAGCTACCATTACGGCTAAAGCGACAAACGGTAAGAAAGCGACACTGGCTGTTACAGTGAAAGCTACTCTGAGTGAGCTTTCTATTGAACAGGTTGACGACACTGTGTGGTCTGGCCAGACTTATCAGATGGTAGCAGAAAGAGATCCTGAAGAGAATAACGAAGGTCTGAAATGGTCCATTGATAAGGTTCAGAAAGGCGATAGATGGGTTGCCAACCCGAACGCTTCTATCAACGGCAAGGGTGTTTTGACCGTTAAGAGCACAATTGATACGGCTTATCCTGATGTTGTAGTCAGAGTTACCAGCAAGACTTCCAAGGTTCCGGAAGGTTCTACGCATGAAAAAGATAGCAAGGGATTTTTCACAGCAACTGCGACAGTTTCTGTTGGGCAGAGCAGTATCAAGAGGATCGATGTTAAAGATGTTGAGACCAATACCATTGTTGCAAAAGTAAGTGTTGATGACAACAAGTATAAGGTAACTGGTGCAGCTAATACATCCAAGCTTTCTGTGCCGAAGGGTAAAGTATTTACAGCAACGGTAGACGATGATGCGAAGGGCGGATCAGCTTCCCTGAAGTGGACTACTTCCAATGCAAAAGTGGCTTCTATTGCTCCCGGCAATGGTGGAACTGCTACGATCACAGCTAATGCTAAAGGCAAGGCAAAGATCACTGTCAGCGGTATTAACGTGAAATCTAATGGAAAGGGCGCAGTTGTCAAGACTACTTTCACTGTTGATGTAAAACAGCCTGCAACATCTATTAAGCTGAACAAGACAGATATTGTGATTTATCCTAAGACCGGAAATAAGACAGCACAGAATGTTGCTCTTAAATCAACACAGAATCCTAAGGGCGCAGCCGATAATGTGATATGGACTTATGAAAGAACAAAGAGCGCTGAAGGCAGCGTTGATGGCAATAAGGTTACATCAAGCGGTAAGAATAACGTAAATGGTAAACTGGAACTTGCAAATGCTCAAGCCGGTGAGGTTTATAAAGTTACAGCAACAACAGTAACCGGTGCATCTGCTACAGCAACTGTCAGAGTATTGCAGAAACCTACAGCTGTTGAGATTCACGATGGTGTGAATGGTTCTACATTCAGTGAAGTAAATGGAACGAGAACAATTAAGAACACCAAGTATGTAGAGCTTGGAAAGTCCTTTACTATGTATCCGGAAATCAATGTCGGAACAAAGAACGATCCGCAGTGGAAAGCAGCGGACGGTAAGACTGTTGAGAATGTTGTTTATACACAGAGCGGTAAGGGCAAAGTTATTATTATCGGTAATGTGGTATATGGTGTAAAAGAGGGTAAGGTTACTATTACTGCTAAGACACCGAACAACAAGAAGACGACTCTTAAGGTTGAAGTTCAACCGGCAAAGTAAGTTGTAAACTTATCAATTAAATGATGTGATTGAATAATCATTTAAAACAGGATAATATTCCGATAAGAATATTATCCTGTTTTTGTCTTATGGAAAATTTATATGGATTTATGAGGCTGCGAAGAAAATTTTGTAATATAGAAATCTCCGGATATGTAAGAGAAACAAATATATGAAAGAGAATAAGGAAGGAAATTAAGAATCATGAGCCGCAAAAAAATAATTCTGATTGGGCCTGTATACCCCTATAAAGGCGGTATATCCCATTATACGGGACTTATGTATCGTGAACTGTGCAAAAAACATGATGTGGAGATGCTTTCCTATAAGATGCAGTATCCTAAGGTTCTCTTTCACAAGGAACAGAGGGATTACAGCAATGACAGTTTTAAGATAGAGAATACAAATTATATGCTTCATACGGCAAATCCATTTAATATTATCAAAACTGCGCGGTATGTCAGGAAGCAGAGGCCGGATCTGGTGGTGATTCAATGGTGGCATCCCTATTTTGCCCCTTGCTATTACCTGCTCGCAAAGCTTATGGGCAGGCAAAACCTTGTATTTGTGTGTCATAATGTGTTTCCTCACGAAAGATTTCCTTTGGACAGATTTTTGACCAGACTGGCGTTGCGGCAGGGCAGTCATTATATCGTCCACGCAGCGAAGGAAGGGAAGGAACTGCAGAAGATTAAATCAAATCCGGATTATGTTGTAACGCCTCATCCTACCTATAATGCATTCAGGTTTGAAGGAATGAGTAAAGAAGAGGCGAGAAAGCGACTGGAAATAATACAGAAGGAAAAAGTACTGCTGTTTTTCGGTTATGTGCGGGAATATAAAGGACTGAAATATCTGCTGCAGGCGATGCCGTTGATTTCCGCAAAAGAAGAGAGTATACGCCTTTTTGTGGCAGGAGAATTTGGTTCAGACCGGGAGGAATACCGGCAGTTGATCAGTAAGCTGGGTATACAAGGACGGGTCAGCATAGTGGACAGATATATGCCGGACCGGGAGGTGGAGCAGTATTTTGCGGCAGCGGATCTTGTAGTGTTACCCTATGTGTCTGCCACACAGAGCGGGATCGTGCAGGTTGCGTATGGCTTTACGAAGCCGGTGGTGGTTACTGATGTAGGGGGACTGCCGGATGTAGTAGAGGATGGAAAGACCGGGTACGTGGTTGAACCGGAGAGACCGGAGGCAATTGCGGAAGCGGTGCTGGACTTTTACCGGAATGGAAAGGAGAATTTATTTGAGGAAAATATCAGAAAAGAAGCGTATCGGTTCTCCTGGGAGAGGATGGGAGAAGTGGTGGACGGGATGATGGACTGACAGGATAGTTGAAATTGCATAATCGTAATTTATAGGACAGGGGATGTAAGACGGGTATAACTATTTATGGAATTCTTAGTGACCCTTTTTCATCCTTCGTTCCATTTTCTCTGTTATATGATGTTTTTCTACAAAAAAGCGTACAAAATCTATCATCTGGTTGAGCGAATATGCCAGGACGATTTTTTTCTTTCGCAATAACGGTATGATGGCAGTGTTGCGCACAAATCCCTTTTGTGGAGCGACTATGGTGGAAGCGGATTGTATATGTGAAATACAGGCACATTTTTCAAGCTCTTTTATCTGCTGAAGGGGTTTGCGGTTCTTCGATGCTGCCAGATTATCCAATTGAAGCAGCGCATTCCGGCACTGCTGAACGTAGACATATTCCGATATAGTTTTAGATGGAATACCGTTGTCTTCGAGCTGTTTTACAACATAATTCAAGAAGTTCTCCTGTCTTTCTTTCAGATCTTTGATATATCTTTTGGCGCTGCGGTGCATTTCAGAACTGATATTGGTGTTCCAGTAATACAAGATATCTGATAAGGTGGATATTCTATCGGCATACAGAAGGAGCTGCAGCAGCATGATCAAGTCGTCTTCATAATTGACAAAACTGAAGAAGCGCAGATTTTTTTCGACGATCAGGTCTTTTGCTATGATGCAGTTCCATATGGTAGAATATATGTCAATTTCCGGATTGCCGTAGGCATCAAAGCCTTTAAAGAGCATAGGAAGAAGCAGTTTTTCACGAATCAGCGGCCGGTCCAGTATCGCGTCTGTATATTTTTCGAAGATTACCTTCTCGCCGCTTTTCTTTTTTCTGTAACAGCCGCAGATGGCAGCCTGTGAACCGTCCTTTGACAGACGATTCATCATTTTATGATACATTTCACCAGACACTTCGTCATCCTGATCGCAGAAACCGATGTATTCACCCGTAGCATGTTCAAGACCGTAGTTGCGCGCCTCAGCTACACCGCCGTTTTTCTTGTGGAATACTTTGATGCGGGAGTCGGAAGAAGCGTATTTCCGGCAGAGTGCAAGAGAATTGTCTGTGGATCCATCATCGATTAACAGGATCTCAAGGTTTCGGTATGCGGAGCGAAGAATACTGTCAATTGTGCCTGCTATGAAATTTTCACCGTTGTAGACGGGGATGATGATACTTAATTTTGCATCAGTTTTCATGAGTGGATGAGCCTCCTGACAGTCGGTTTCTGTGTGCATTGAGTCAAATCGTATACTTCTGTTTGTGACCGGTACACAAAATTATGAATTTATCATAGCATGGAAAAGTGGTTGATGCAATTCATGTTCACAGCTGTTGTGACGGACCATTGATTTGATAGTTTGAATTGTGGTGGTTTGAATTGTTAGATATGCGTTGTGAAATAATGGATATATGTTAAAATAGAATGCAGTGACAGAACAAATCAGTTGGCGGTCTGTTGTCTGGATTTGGGGATTTTTTAAAGAAAGCCGGATTCTGGAAATACAGAAGCAAATAAGGTAGGTAATATGTTCAAAAATGAAAGCGGTAAGTATGAATCAGATCAATCGGGGAAATTACCATTGATATCGGTGATTGTGCCGGTATATCAGGTGAGGGCGTACATCAGGGAGTGTGTTGAGTCGCTGCTTTGCCAGACATATAGAAATCTTGAGGTCATATTGGTGGATGACGGCAGTACGGACGGTTCGGGAGAATTGTGCGACGGATTTGCCAGAGAGGATGAAAGGATACGGGTGATACATCAGAGAAACAAAGGACTGTCAGCGGCCAGAAACACAGGTCTCGACCATGCAGCGGGTGAATATATTGCTTTTGTGGATTCAGACGATTATGTGGAGCCTGCGTATATAGAGGAATTGTACCGGCTGGTTTTGGAGTATCATGCGGATATTGCGGCGTGTATGTTTGTGAAGGTGGGAGAGAGAGTTGAAGGCTTGAAGAGGTGCAACGGACAAAGCCGAAGAGGAAGTGATGGGAAGATAAATTCTGTACAGAACATGAAACAGCCCGCGCAGAAACCGGTTATGATCGGGCAGGAAATAGAGCAGATGAACAAAGCAATTGTTCCGGCAGCGGAAATGGATAAAGTAGAAAGGGCAGAAACAAAAGAAATCTGCCTTTCTTCGGAGCAGATGCTGCGCCAGTGGCACGGCAGATATAAGAAGTGGGAGACAGTTACATGGAATAAACTGTATTGCAGGAATGTTTTTGAACGGTGTATGGGAGAGAAGACCGCCAGCACCGGAGAAAGCAGAGAAGGTGAGTGGAACGATAGAAAGGCCCAAAATGGAAAAATACGTTTTCCGGAGGGAAGAAAGCATGAAGATGTGTTGACCAGCCATCGGATCGTTGGAAATGCGGAGCGCATTGTGATGACTAGGCGGGTGCTGTATCTGTATCGTATGAGAGAAGGGAATATTACTTCGAAGATGGGTAGTACAGAAGGGCGGAGACAGAACCTGTACGCACAGAAGGAGAGGATGAGGTTTTTCAGAGAGAGAGGGTATTGGCGGGCGTATTTGAATCTTTTGCGAGGGTATTTGCTGCATTTGGGGTGGTTTGGGTGGACGTATTTTTTTCAGCCTCTTTTTTGGATGCATGAAAGCTTAAAAAGTGATAAAAGTTAAATGTAGTTGACTAATCGTTTGGGGTACAGTAGAATGTGGATATAAATTTATTTTGTAGATTTTTGTAATATGAACCATGTGATAAGTTTATAGATAACATTGAGGCGATTAGAATGCAAATGGAAAAACTGACACCTTTACTCAAATGCTTTCAGATAATTTTTGATAATACGATGAAGGAACTTTTTACGAATAAGTGTTTACGTGAAGAGACATCATTGAATCTTTTCATTTTAGAAGTATTAGATGGTTCGAAGAGCCTTAGCTATGTTGATGACCGATTTAAGGTCGCAAACATAGAAGTGGAAAATAAGCAAAATGACATTGAGATTGTCAATGAATTCATAAAGAACACACTGAAGAACGGAGTTGAAAACTGTGAGTACATTTTGGCTCAGTCTGCATATGTTAAGGTAGAACCGGAAGAAATAAGGATCTTTTGGACATTTTTTTCAGAATGTCTGGATACCCAGTATGGATGTTTGTTGGCAAGGTGCGTATTTGAAGAATTGGCAAATGCCTTTGACAGCTTATTGGAAGTGTCGGTCAAGAATGGTAAAAATTGTATTACAGATGAGAATATGGAGCAATATGTTTTTCGAAATGGCTATATGCCGCAGGATATTCTACAAAGAGCAGCGGTTAAAAGTTGTTTATATCTGGAAAAGCTGTTCGAGCCGTTGAATTTACAGTTTATCATCAGTTTATCGGGGGAATATTATGAGAAGGCGGAATGTCAGGCTGAAATGATATTTGTTTTTCAGAAAGCTGTAAGCGGGTTGTGCCCGAATGATTTTATATATTGTTTTGACGGTATAGAAATTGATGGAGAAAGAACAGAAGAGATTAGATTCTTACCTGAGCATTTTCGCCTGATCAGAAAACTGCTTCAAATTGCACAGAAAGATCTCTGTCTGGTTTTAGGAGAAAATGAAAGCAGGACTTCATTTAAGGTGCTTGGAGTTTGCAAGAAGGATTATTTTATAATTCATAAACATGAATTTCCATACATAAAGATAGACTTTAAAAAGCATATGCAATGGGAAATGAAGGTAAATGAAACTTACATATTCACTTACAAAAACGGGCAATATATAATAGAGAAATCCATAGACGAAAAATGGCTTGAACGAATGTTAAACAATTATTTTAACAGTTGTCAACCAGAACTGTTTGAGTATATAATTCTTTCAACAAAGCAGGAGCATGGAACCATGCTTGTGATCATGGAGGGGGCAGATGCCGCTCAGGAGGCAAAGCGATTGGGAATGCGGCGGTTTGGCTTTCCTGAATCGGAGCGGGATGTACAGGCGGACTATATTAACTGTCTGAATAATTTTGATGGAAGCGTTATACTGGATACAAAAGGAAAGATTCATGGAATCGGTATGATCCTTGATGGCGATGTCGATGACACGGTAAAAGGAAATCTTGGCAGAGGTGCCAGATATAATTCAGCCATTAAATACCGCAAGAAGTTATCAAAATTTGGAAAGAGGGCAGTTATTATGATCATGTCTGAGGACGGAATGATAAATGCGTTATTTTCTTGTGTAGAGGATACAGAGGGGTGCGTGGAAGAAAAGAATAGTGATTTGTCATAGCTCGGTAAAAACAGACGAAATATTAATCTTATATAGCGAGTGAATTGTAATAAATACCAAATGTTTTGACATTAATAAGAGAATGTGATATAATGGTATATGGTATTTTGAAAAACGTATACAAATATACAAAATTCAAGGAAACAAGAAAAGTGGAGGGTGCAGTTTTATGATATTAATTCCAAACAAGCAGAAAGAGACAATAAATACTTTTAGCCATATGAGCGCTTTTCAAAAGCCGAGTACAACGCCCCCCTCCTGTTACCATAGAAAGAGTAGAAACGATTACTCAATGCTGACAAAGGCACAGAAAGAGCATAGAATGGATAAATAGAAGAGAGAGCCTGAAATCATTCAGGCTCTCTCTTCGAAGGTAAGCACTTATGATGGAGGGATTATGGGACAGAAGATTGATATTCGAATTATAAATTTAACAAAATGGTATGTACCTAAAAGCATGTCCATAGAAAAGGCGGAGAAGTCAGCAGAAACGATTGTACTTGGTTATTTTGATGCCTTGCAGATGCGTGGGCTGCAGATTGATTCGGAACGTGTGCATCCTTTTACGGCAGGTTATGAAAAACTCGAAGAATGGAAACTTGTAGAGAAACGTGGAGAGAAACTTGTAGAGAAACGTGGAGAGAAACATGGAGAGAAACATGGACTTATAGATTATAGTTCACAGGAGCAGATTCTGTTTTTGAAGGTGTGTGATGAAGGGCAGGAGGATGGAACCTGTTTCACGCAGAGGACGGTGGATGAATTCTGGAATGACAGGACATGGCCGTATCTTTTTCTGTCAATGATACATATCAGTCATACTGGTAATCTGAAAAACGCATTGGAAAGAATCAGATCTGTATTTGGAGAAAATTATTTGAGTTACGTTTCTTTTGACTACTGCGATATTGTATTGTTTAGTCATAATGTTCGGATTGATGATTTTATAATGAAAATCAAATGTCTTTTCAAAACAGAGGATGGAAACGCAAGCGTTTTCTTTGACACTTTTTCCATGGTCAGTTTCAGACCGTCTTATGTAAAGATGCAGACGTGTGAAGATAAGATGAAACTGTGTGAAAAGCAGGGATTTCAGGCAACAATAAATTTAAGTATCCGGGATTATGAGAGGTTTGACGGGTGGTATTCGGATATAGAGAAGCTGGATTCCGGTATTGTGCGTTATAATATGTTCGGACGACATGACATATCAATTGTGAATGATCATGCAGATACGATTTGGCTTATGCAGATTATGCGGGAACTGCATAAGGAAGACAACCATAAAATTTTCTGGACTTTTGAGACTTATATAAAAATACTGGATAAAAGCGATGTTAAGATGATTTCCGGACAATCTGAACATCTTGATAGCATATATAATAATGTAGCGCAGCGCCTGGCCCGTGAGATCAAGAAATTGGAAGAGGTGATTTCAAAACTTGACATTCCTGATGGAAACAGATACTTACTTCCCATATATGAAGTAAGGGATTGTATTTGCAGTATTGTGAAAAACAGTTTTGCAGAAGAATTTGTATATTGCATTTATGAGTCATTCCTTCATTTTGTAAAATATATGAAAAATGAAATTCAGTCATCGGACAAAGCAGAAAAAAAGAGTTGTGCAGGGAAAAATTTTGAGGTGGATGTCGCAGAGTGCTATGATAAGTACTTTACGGCATTAAATACACTTGTTAACAGTATGATGCACAGTGAGAGGCAGTTTGTACAGGCAACGGCTTTTAATGCGGTGTTTCACTCTATTCCGCCTAAGCTTATGGCCTTTTATAATGCGTATATATATCGCGTAAAACAGATTTTGCAGGATGAAGGGTGCACAAACCAATATACAGTACTGATTTATCCGAGTTTCTCATCCAATATATATGTGGAAAGAATTTCTCTGGATGATGCTCCGCCGGCGGATCGTATACTGACCGTCAAAATCAATGAGAAGTCACTTTATGATATAGAATCTGTTATGTACCAAATGGTTCATGAACTGGCTCATTTTGTCGGGGAGGATTTAAGGAGGCGGAAAGAACGCAAGGTTAAGACTATGACTACTCTGCTGAGATACATTGTGAATGAGTGCGGTATGAGTGATGAGACATATCAGCTGCTATTTGCGTTTATTGAGAAGGAGATTTTGAATGCTTCTACGGGAGGAGTTGACCATGAAGCAGATCAGTATAAGTATCTTGAATATTTCAGACAGGCAGGAGAACAGCTTCTTTGTCTGCTGGGAGATTCTGAGAGGTGCATGGAATTCTTTAAAGAATATTATCAGAAAAGAATAGATGGAGAATACCGGTTTCATGATGACATATTGTGTAAAATGGGAATTGAAGAAGCTGACCAGAAAGTATTCAGGGAACATCTGATAGAACAATATTGCAATGTCCAATATGCGCTATTCGCGGACGAACTGAATAAAATGAATTTTGGAAATGCCATTGAAAAATACAGCCTGTATGTTGATTTGATTCGAAGTGTGTACAGTGAGTGCTATGCAGATTTACAGATGATCCTTGTTCTGGCTATGAGCGCGGAGGATTATTTAAGTACATTTTTAGTCAAACAGAAATTGCAGCCGGAAGAAATACTGCTGGATCCGGAGAGCATGATTCGAATCAGCACTATATACAGAGTTATGAAGGAGTGTTCTATATGGACAGAAGCGGAAGCTGTAAACGTAAGCAGATATAAGAGCGTTATAGATCTTATGAATGGATATAATCAGGATGTTGAGACCGGGACATCACATGAAAGATATGCTGCGACACAGGAAACAATAGAGCGTATTAGATTTCAATTACAGGAATATGAGTTTAGGGATGGGATCAGGTTAAAGAAAGCGTCTTCAGAGAATATCGTAAATACAAACATAGAGCAGAAAGACATTGCACTTTATGGCGATATTGCGATCGGTTTATATGAGTATCTGCTGGAAGTTATGGAAAAATCTCTGGAAGAATATAAGACGGATCATAAAAAGGCTGGAATCAAGAAGGTACGGAAAACAGTGAGGGAAGTATTGAATTTCGAAGATCTTGGCCGTGTTTTTGGATGCATTGAGGAAGAATTGAAGTTTTATATGACGGATGGGTGTAGGATATGTTTTGCTGAAAAGGAAAAGCAGATTTATTAAGAAACTGATTTTGTGTTAAATGAATAATCTGATGTGTTGCCCTCCATAGAACTTAAAAAAGTTCTATGGAGGGTGTTTCTGTGTTTGAAGAATTCTGGATTGGTGCCGTGAAAAAAAGAGCACATGCCAAAAAAGTCTTTGCCGTATAAAACAACAATACAAACTAATACTGTCAGGAATAAAAAGGGTAAAATGGGTAAATAATCTTAGTGTAATTAACTCTAAAATGAAATGCAGTTATCTGTTTGGTTTATAATCCTAAGTTAGGAGTGTTTGGCCTGTTCCAAAATTATATTAATATATTAGTGGCTGAAGGGAAAAATTTTGAAAATACTGCATTACCTACACGGGTTGCCCCCCGTCAGAAACGGCGGGCTGGTGAAATATGCTCTGGATTTGGCACAAGGTGAATATGAATCAGGAAATGATGTGCAGCTTTTGGTGCCGGGCAGTTTCAGGCGGCAATACAAAGGAAAGACAGAAATCAGATCCGGGATGTGGGAACAGCTGCCATGTCATTATATAGTGAATCCATTACCGGTTACCGAAGGCAGGAGAATAGAGCATATAGAGTTTCTGCTTGAGCGGGAATGTTTTGAAGTCTTTTTCATATTTTTGAAAAAAATATCGCCGGATCTTATTCATATACACAGCTTTATGGGGATAGGATGCTCATTCCTTGAGGCGGCAAAGAAGCTGGAAATACCAGTAGTGTTTACGACCCATGACTATTATGGACTTTGTCCTAAGGTTAATTTATTCAGGAAGGGGAAAAACTGTGCCCGGACCGATTGGCAGGAATGTGCATTATGTATGGGCGCGGCGGTTCCTCTGAAGAAAATAATTTGGCGGCACTCAGGGGTGTACAGGACCTTAAAGGCAAACAGGTTTTTTCAATGGCTGGAATATTCTCCAAGATTACTTCCTTATAAAATATATGTAAAGAGTATGCTTAAAAAGAGAAAAAATGTGGAAGGAAGTATGCAGGAACAGAGTCGGAATGCAACAGAGGCATCCGGATGTCAGGTAGATGTGTATGAGCCGCTACGTGAATATTATCTGCGGATGTATAAAAGTATAACATGTTTTCATTTCAACAGTAAGCAGTCACGCAGGATATTTGAATCGTATCTGGGAAAGGTGCGGGGAGAAGTTATTCCTATTACAAATAGAACAATTAAAGATAATAGAAGAATATATGAGTATGATGGTAAGCTGAAGATCGGATATTTAGGGGGCGGGCAGCCGTTTAAGGGATATCAGTATATGAAGGAAGCACTGGATTCGATGTACCGGTCCGGAATGACGGAGTTTGAATGTCATATTTACTTTAATGATCAGGATTTAAACTGTCCCTATCTGCGTCGGCATGAACCGTATCAGGGAAGGGAAATGGAAACAGTTTTCCGGAATATGGATGTGCTTGTGATGCCAAGTCTATGGCGGGAATCCTTTGGCATGGTAGTTCTGGAGGCATTAAGTTACGGAGTGCCGGTGGTCATTTCTTCTTATGTTGGAGCGAAAGAACTGCTGGAAGATAATCCGGGGATGGGGATTATTATTGATCCTGATGAAAATAGAGATTGTTTACGTGAAGAGATAGAAAGAATATATCATGACAGATGTGTGCTGGAGCGAATGAATAGGAATATATATGAATGGGAGTATAAGTGGAGTTTTAGTGAGCATGTTACGAAAATGACAGACTTATATCATAATGAAATCGAAAAAAACGGAAGAGTATATTTATGAAATTAATGAGAGAATTATGGAATTACAGAGAAATGATCGTAAGTCTGGTTAAGAGGGACTTGAAAAGCAGATATAAAGGTTCTGTATTAGGTTTTTTGTGGATGTTTCTTAATCCATTATTACAGTTATGTGTTTATACGGTAGTGTTTTCCATTATTATGAGATCAGATATCGAGAAATTTTATTTGTTTTTATTTGTAGCGCTTGTTCCGTGGATTTTTTTCAGCATGTGTTTGTCGGGTGGAACAACTGTTATTTTTGCACAGCAGGATATGGTAAAGAAAATTTATTTTCCTCGCCAGGTTTTGCCTATAGCATTTACGACCAGTCAATTTGTAAATATGGCATTAAGTTTTATTATCATATTTATTGTAATTGCATTTAGTGGAATTGGGTTACATGTAAGAGCGCTTGCGTTTTTACCGTTGGTAATGTTAATAGAATATATATTGGCGCTGGGAGTAACATTTCTGACTTCGGCACTAACTGTTTACTTCAGGGATTTGGAGCATATTCTTGGAATTGTTTCCATGGCATGGATGTATATGACTCCTATTTTATATGATGTGACATCTGTTCCGGAAGAATTTCTTCCGATATTTAATTTAAATCCGATGACGCCGATTATTGTGGCATATAGAGACATATTGTATTATGGTAAAGTGCCTCAGATAGATACTCTGTTAAATGCGTTTGCTTTGGGAATTAGCGTTTTGATTGTGGGAGAAATTGCATTTGCAATATTACAAAGGCATTTTGTGGAGGAGTTGTAAGATGAAGGAATGCAATGCAATAGAAGTATACGATGTTACAAAGAAATTTAAAGTATACTATGATAAAGGAAGGATGCTGAAGGAGAAAGTTCTTTTTTGGAAACGAAACAAATATGATGAGCACTGGGTTCTGAATGGTATTTCGTTTGAAGTCAAAAAAGGTGAGGCAGTTGGATTAATTGGGCATAATGGATGCGGAAAAAGCACAACTTTAAAAATTTTAACAGGTATTATGTATCCGGATGCGGGAAAAGTAGAACTGAAAGGCAGAGTTTCGAGTCTTTTGGAGTTGGGAGCCGGATTTCATCCTGACATGAGCGGACGTGAGAATATTTATATAAATGCATCTATTTTTGGCTTGTCAAAAAAAGAAATCGACAGCAGAATCCATGATATTATAGCGTTTTCGGAACTTGGCGATTATATAGATAATCCAGTCAGAACCTATTCGTCAGGCATGTATATGCGGCTTGCGTTTTCAGTTGCAATTAACGTTGATGCAGATATTCTTTTGATTGATGAAATTTTGGCAGTAGGTGATGTAAATTTTCAGGCAAAGTGCTTCAATAAACTTATTGATATAAAGAAAAGTGGAACAACAATTGTGATTGTATCTCATTCCATGGGTCAGATTGAAGAAATATGCGATCGAAGTATATGGATTCATGAGGGATTGATTCGAACAGATGGTATACCGAGAAATGTTCATAGGGAATACTTGATGTATATGGGAGAATTACGGAAAGAAAAGCTTAACCCCTTAAACAGCGGCAATGAGAAGCTGGAAAAGGTTGAGGAGAAAACGGAAGAGGCAGAGAAAACAGAAACGATACAAGAACTGAATGCACATCACAGGGGAACGGGAGAAGCGCGGATCGTTTCAGTTGAAACGCTGAATCAAGACGGCAAAAAGGTTAATGTCTTTTCGACAGATGAGCCGATTATTTTTCGGGTATCTTATGAAGTTTATAAGGAAGTAAATAATGCATTATTTGGATTGAGTATATTTCGAAATGATGGAGTAAGATGTTATGGAAGCAATTCCAGAGCAGATGGAATACCAACATTTACATTGAAGAATAACGGATTTTTTGATTTAGAATTTACCGACAACCAGCTGTTACAGGGGAAGTATTATTTGGATGTATGTATTGCAGTTGGTATAGACGATATGGTGGATTATTACGATACGGTTTACGGTTTTGAAGTGTATAGCTTTTACGAAGACATAGGTGCTGTACGGATGAAGCATAAATGGATGATTAATGTGACAGAATAAATCCGCACACATTTAAGTAGTGAGAGGAATGAAAGAATGATTTTTGATCAGTATCAAAGATATAAGACGGTAGAAGTGATAACGGATATTGTAAGACGAAGGATTCAGAAGAAAAGTCTGACGATTTTGGAAATAGGAACGAATGAAGAGCGTAATCTTGGAAAGGTTCTTCCAGATGATGAAATACAATTTTCTGATCTTACATTGACGGAAGCAATGAAAGCTGATAAGCAGTTTATTCAATTAAACGGTTGCGATATGCCGGAAATTTCTGATGGACAATTTGACATTGTTGTGGCATTAGATGTGTTTGAGCATGTTCCGGATCAGCAAAGGGAATGTTTTATAAAAGAAATGAATCGCGTTGCAAAGTACGCGGCAATTATTTGCTTTCCATATAAGAATGTGTATAACGAAAGTGCAGAAAAGCGTGTCAATGCATATTATAAGATGATTTTTGGCACTGATCACAAATGGCTGATTGAACATATTCAAAATGGATTGCCGCAGATGGACTATGTGAGAGATATGCTTGCACATAATGAAATTTCTTATCAGGAATTTTATCACGGGGACATTTTCCTGTGGGAAGAAATGATGAAGGCACTATTTGCGGTGTATGGTCTGCAGAATGGCGGGTATTATTTTGAAGAAATAGGCAGAATGTATGAAGAACAGATGTATCATAAGGACAGCGCCGAACATTCATATCGAGTGTTTTTGGTGCTGTCCGATGATGGAGATTTGTTGCATGATATTGGCAATACATTAAAAGAAAAGTATAAGGACAAATATTCTGAAAAAGTAAAAAAACTGCTTCTACGCTGCATTGACGATATTAAGTATAGGCTGATTGATGAACAAAGAGCAGGAACAACGGTACTGCATCAGGTTTACTATACCTTTGACGGTAATTTTGATGAATCACGGAAATGGATATTGTCTTCGGAAAGTCTGAATGCGAATATCATACGTGTGAATCAAAAAATAGAACTGGACAGGCAGTATAAAGCACTGCGCTTTGACCCGATTGAAGGAGAAGCCTGTATTGTTAAGAGTCTGGCAATAGAAAGTGATACCGGAGAAGTTGCATATGAAATCTTAAATGGAACATGTGATAATGACAGAATAATATTCTGTGATGAGGATCCTCAAATCTACATTGATTTAGAAGATAAAGGTGCAATAAAATGGATACACGTACAGGCAGAAATTTTAAAGGCTGATTTTCCAGAGGCAGTAATCAGATATCCTTTTAACCAGAAAATAGATGATGCTGTAAAAAAATTAATAGAAAATTTGGGCAGAAATGACGACCATATAGCAATGGTTCGAGAATTGCTTGCCGGTCATATACAATGTCAGGATGAGATAAACGAGCATTTGAACAAGTGTAATGAACTTCTGGATACTAAGATGAGGCAATGTGAGGAACTGCATTCTCAGTTAGGGGCTTCTGCAGAGCGGGAAAAAAATATCAGACATGAGAAGGAATACTGGGAAGGACAGTGCCGCCAACAGGAAGAACAGCGCCGCCAGTGCGAGGAGCAGTGCCGCCAGCAGGAAGAACAGCGCCGCCAGCAGGAAGAGCAGTGCAGACAATGGGAAGAACAATGCAGGCAGCAGGAAGAACAGTGTAAATACTGGGAGACAAGGTGTGCTAAGATGGAAAAAACGATAAGCTGGAGAATAACTGCCATATTGCGGAAATTAGGTAAACTTTTACAGCGGAAGGAAGGATAATATCATGAGGGAAAGTTATGAGGGGAAAAGAGTAGATATCATTATACCAATCTATAATGCGTATGAAGATTTGACAAAATGCCTGGAAAGCGTTTATAAGCATACGGATTTGGAAAAGAACAGATTGATTTTAGTGAATGATAATAGTCCGGATGAACGAATCAAACCTTTTTTAGAACAGCAAACAGAGAAAAAAGCAATTGTCTTTCATAATGATAGTAATAAAGGATTTTCCAACAATGTTAATCTGGGTATCATGCAGTCAACCGCTAATGATGTTATTTTGCTAAATTCCGACACTGTTGTAACGGAAAGATGGATAGAAAAAATATTGGAATGTGCATATAGCGATGGATCTATTGGTACAGTTACGCCGCTTTCTAACAACGCGACATTGTGTTCGGTTCCTGAATTTTGTGAAGAGAATACACTTCCAGAGTATTTAGATATTGATCATGCGGGCAGGATCGTAGAGCAGTGTAGCATGAAGAAGTATCCAAGGATTACGGTCGCACATGGGTTTTGCATGTTTATTAAAAGAGAAGTGATTGATGCGATAGGATATTTTGATGCAGAAACTTTTGAATTGGGGTATGGAGAAGAAAATGATTTTTGCAATAGAGCAGAGCAGGCAGGTTATCACCATGTAATGTGTGACAATACATATATTTTTCATAGCGGTACGAAATCGTTTGTCTCGAAAGAAAAGGAAAAATATATTATGCTGCACGACAGGATTTTACGTGAGAGATATCCGAAGCAGATGCACCTTAATGATGTACATGTCAGGGATAACCCGAATGGTTTTGTCGGAGATAATGTAGGCATATATTTTGACTTGGAGAACGGCAAAAAAAATATTCTTTATGTCCTTCAGTCGGATTTTAGAAAGGGTGCAACAGATAATGTCGGCGGGACACAATTTCATGTCAGGGATTTAGTTTCAGTATTGAGAGATGAATATAATGTATTTGTTGCTGCGAGAAATGGACAGTATTTAAATTTAACAGTTTATTACGGCGGACAGGAGAAGGAATTCAGATTTTTTATCGGAGCAAAAAGAACTATATATGAGTTTAGAAATAAAAAGCTGGAAAATTTGTGGGAAAACATATTGGCGGCCTTCCATATTGATTTAGTTCATGTACATCATGTAATAAATACTTCTTTTGATATTTTTTATGTGGCCGAGGCATATAAAATTCCAATTATTCTTACACTCCATGATTTCTATTTTGTATGCCCTTCTGTAACATTGACGAGAGATGACGATGTGTGTGATGTCTGCTGTTTGGAAAAAGATATGGACTGCAGAGAATGTCTGAAGAGCAACAAGGGAATTACTGACCAGATTGATTATATAAAGATATGGAGAAAAAAGTGCGCGGAGGCTTTGTGTATTTGTAAGTCGCTGATCATTCCCGACGCGGCTGTGTCAAACATTTTCTTATCGTATTATCCGTTTATAAAGGACAGGTTGGAAGTAATAGAGCACGGGTATGCGCAGGCAAGGGATTTGGAGCGTGAAGTTATGTGCTCTAAAGATGCTATTGTAATGTATGAAAGAGTCAGCAAGGAAGGCTTTTCGTATAAGATAGAAGGATGGACATATCTTAAGGAAAAAAATGGCAATACTGGTGAAACAATATATTTGCAGATTGAAAACGGGAGTGGAGCAAAAGAGTTGATTCCCGCAACGAAAGTAAACAGGCCGGATGTTATTGCAGACAGCAAAAAGTCGAAAGTAGGATTTTCCTGTGTGATACCGCAAAGCCTGTTAGATGGCGGAAATTTACGAATAAGAGTTGCGTTGGATGATAATGGGAAATTAATATATACGGTTGATATTTTTGAAACCCCCGATTTACCGGTATCAGAGACAAAATTAAATGTAGCTTTTATTGGTGGATTGAATAAGGCAAAGGGCGGAGAAATTGTTAACGAAATTGTAGAAAATTGCTGTGAAGATGTAAACTGGTATGTTTTTGGCGGAATAGGCGTAGAGGAGCTGATGTGTCAAAAAAGAGATAACTTGGTTAAGACAGGGTATTATATGCCTGATGACCTTCCGGCTTTATTAAGGCTACACGAGATTGATGTGATTGGCATTTTGTCAATTTGGCCGGAGACATATTCTTATACATTGACAGAAGCTGTTATGAATGGTATTCCGGTAATTGTTACAGACGTGGGAGCATTGGGCAGACGTGTAAGGGAGATGCAATGCGGCTGGACGATTCCATTGGAACATTTGAAAGATAGTTTTCTGGATATTGTGAAGGGACTTGTCAAGGACAGATCACCATTGGAAAGTTATAGAAAAATGATAGATAAGGTCCGGATTCCGGACATCATGGAGATGGGCAGCAGGTATAAAAAACTTTATGCAGGATTTGGAGATATAGAAGTTGAATATCCCGATGCAGACTATGTTTTGATTTTTGAGGGATATAAGGTTGATTCGTGGCAGAGGCAGGATGGTTCGATATGTTCAGATGGAAATGTGGAGACGAACGTATGTGAGCAGGCGGATGAATATTATAAGTTCAAACGGTATTTGCAGAATAACCATCCCAGATTATATATTCTACTCAGAAGAATTAAAGGACATTTCGGGAAGAGAGCGGGTTGAATAAAAGAAAAAATGAATAATAGAAGGCGCGAAAAATGGGAGAACGCATTGAAATGGTCAACAGCAGTACACATATGAAGCAGAAGATAAATTATATTGTTAACTTAAGGGTATTTGCGTGCATTGGTGTTATATTATGTCATGTTGCAGCGAATAACTGGTATGGCAATATTGAAAGCAAAAGATGGATTGTACTGACGGCTTATCTTGCGTTTTCCAGATTTTGTGTGCCTATATTTTTGATGATATCCGGAGTGTTGTTTTTAAGAACGGAAACAAGGGTCAGCTTCAGAAAAATATATGCACATAATATATTAAAATTATGTGTATTTCTGTTGTTTTGGGGAATGTGTTATCAAATTTATAATTTGACGGTAGCACAGAAAATATATGTGGGAGAGGGTACACTGTGGACGTTAATTAGTGAAGGATTTCAAAATGTTTTCAGGGGAGAAACACAAGCGCATTTATGGTATATTTATACAATAATCGGTTTGTATATGATTGTACCTCTACTAAAGCCGTGGATTAATAATTTAAGTAAAAAAGAAATAGAATATTTTCTAGTCTTGTATTTTATTTTTAATGTGATATATAGTGTGATATGTAATTTAGATGTTGAGGCTTTTAAAATTATATGTAATTTCAGCTCAAGATTATCGATTAATATTGTGGGCGGCTACATCGGATATCTGGTTTTGGGCTATTATCTGGATGCCTATGAACTGCCGGATAAAATGAGAAAGATATGTTATGCACTTGGTGTTGCCGGTTTTCTTTTTAGCGCAGTACTTACTGTGTTTTATAGCAGGCATCTGGGGGCGGTAACAGAGATTTTCTGGAATTATTGCAGTGTTTTTGTGTTTTTTTGGAGCATAGCTGTTTTTGTTTTTTTCAGATATAATTTGGATCAGTGTTATAAGGCGGCAGATATAATAGCCAATTACACATTAGGGATATATGCATGCCACATGTTTGTTGTATTTGAATTATGGAGAAACGGAATTAGTACTTTTTCATTCAGTAGTATTTTTTCTGTACCGGTTATCACAGTATTGGTATTTATTTGTGCACTTGGCTTTACTTATGTTATAGGTAAGATTCCGTTTTTGAGAAAGTGGATCATTTGATTGTGTTGATATGTATGATGCACATGTAACGAAATATATAGGAAATCATGAGGAAAAGTGATGGATAAAAATGTCAGAAATAAAAATGTTGATATTTGCAGAGCGTTTGCATTATGCATTGTAGTAGTATATCATATTTGGGTGCTGTCAGGGCAGACAGAAATAAAAAATAACATGTTGAGAACTTTTATAATGTTGGGAGGGGAAATAGGTGTAACTGCGTTTTTTGTCATAAGTGGATTTGGAATTTATTTTTCACTGAAAGGGATGGAGCAGACAGGAGGGATAAAGTTTATCAACTTTTTGAAGCGGCGTGCAGTCAGGATTATGCCGGAGTATTATATCTCGATTTTGTTCTTGCTGTTTCTTTCAAATGCGGCTGTTTATTTATCAAGGCAGGGACTAAAGGATATTTTGCTGCATCTAATATTTATACACAATATCCGCCCTGGAACGGCAGGAACAATTAACGGTGTTTTGTGGACTATGGCTGTTATGGTGCAGTTTTATGTTATTGCCATTCCGCTTTATAAGCTGTGTGAGAAATTTCACGTTATTTTCTGCGGTATTGCAATATTGTTTACGGTAGCGTGCAAATATGTATTGTTACATTATATACTGCCGATTTATGTGGGGGGGGTGTAGCATTCTGGCTTAGCCGGCAGCTGCTCCCTACGGTAATTGACAACTTTGTGTTGGGAATGTTTATCGCACAGCTGGTCTGCAGGAGGCAGGACAAGCGTAAAATATGGGGTGGATTTTACATACTGGGGATCATGACTGTTTTCATATTGCTGTATATCGTTTGTGTTTCTGGTCTGCGAAATGGTATACATACTGATAATGTCAGCGGGGTCACATGGCATTCAGCAGTAGGATTATGCATTGCACTTATGGTATATTGTTTTTCGATGTTAAAACTGCCACAAAAGAATTTAATATATAATGTTTTTTTGTGGCTTGCTGAATATGAGTATGGTATTTATATAATACATTTGGTATTGATTCAATCTATTGTTTCATACTCGCCGGCTATACAGTATTGCAACAGTTATTATCCTTGGATTTCTTTTGTTACTTTGTTTATTGCCTCTGTTATAATAGGATATATATATTCGCTTTTGATTAATGTGTTCAGGAAGGAGTATATTTTGAGACATTGTCAGAGGGCGGAAGGAGATAAAGAGCAGAATATGAGTAAAGAGCGTTCGTCTGCAGGATCGCAATTCAAAGAAATTGTATAATGAGAGATGGACAGGCAGTGAGTGTTTTCAAGTTGAAAAATATAGAAAAGAAAGAGGAGTGGTATAGAGATGGGGTATAAAGAGAGATTAAAGAGGACAGGAATTGTCTGTTTGCTTCCGGTAATTTCATATGGCATTTTGGGGCCGTTAGAAATATATTGTGGAAATAAGAAGGATTTTGCCTTTGGATTTACAGACTTTATCGGGATGTTTCTGGGAGTTTCGATAGCAATATGGGCTTTGTTTAGTCTGCTGGCTGCTTTGTTTGGAGAAAAAATTAATGAAAAAATCTGCACAGGTATTTTGTGTTTTGGAGTGGCATCATATATTCAAAACATGTTTATGAATATAAAATTGAGTGAGGTAAACGGAGGGCCAATGGACTGGAACTCTGTAAAGAACTTTACTTATTTAAATTCAGTAATCTGGATCATTATGATCGGTCTGATTGTAGTATTAAGCGTATTTCTTAAAAAGAAATGGCCGGTTATACTGGTTGCTGTAGCTGCGTTTCTCAGCGCGATACAGATGGTTGCTGTATTTTCTCTTGTGTTTAGTGCGCAAGTGAAACCAGATGATTCAGATAATCTGAGAATGTCCGGAGAAGGACAGTTTGACGTTGCATCAGAACACAATATTATTGTGTTTGTTTTAGATACATTTGGAAATACCCAGCTGGAAAACACATTAAAGACACATCCGGATCTGTTAGATGGATTGGCCGATTTTACCTATTACAATAATGCGGATTGTCATTATTACACTACATTCCCATCCATGACGCATATGCTGACTGGAAATGAAGTTGATTTCAGCATGAACGGACATGAATGGGTTAACAGCGCATGGCAGTCTGATAAAGCAACAGATTTCTATGATATTTTGAAAAAGAACAATTACGTCTGCAATCTGTATTCTGGAGCTGGAAGTGTGTCAATCTATGGAGATATGAATAATCTGTATGGAAAGTTTAAAAATGTTCAACCCACAGAGAGCATATTAGACCAAGGGCAATTGTTAAAATTAATGGGTAAAATGTCTGTTTATAAATATTTTCCGTATGTTGCGAAACCTTATTTTGAAGTTCTGACTCATGAATTTAGAGATATTGTAACATTGAAGGAAGTGGAAGTGGCTATTCATGATAATGGTCGGTTTTATAAGGACTTAACGGAAAAAAAATTAACAGTTAACCCGGAATATAAGAATGCTTTGATTATCCAACATTTATTTGGAACACATTTGCCGTACACGATTAATGAAGAGGCCGAGATCGTAGAAGATGCAACAATAGATGAAACAGTACAGGGTCTAGTGACTATATGTAATGAATATTTGTTGCAGTTAAAAGAACTGGGGGTATATGATGAAGCTGCAATTATTATTACAGCCGATCATGGTTCGTGGTATGGGAATGATCCGCAGCCGGTATTATTTGTAAAAAGAAGCGGTGAAACACATGATCAGATGGAAATAAATACGGCACCTGTTTCAGCGGATGATTTTCAGGCAACTATAGTGGCATTGCTTGGCGAAGATTATAGTAAATTCGGGACATCTGTTTTTGATTGGAGTGCAGGGGAAACAAGAGACAGAACAGTATATATGATAGTAAACAATAAAGATTATCCTGCAGTATCCGGCTTATTGTTCAACAGATATCTTGAATATAATTATTCGACGGATAAAAATGAGCTGATAGAAAAAATGAATATTGGTCCGGATCGCGAATTTGAACCGAGACCATGGTGATATGACGTATAACGGCAAGGTAAATTGTGTAATAGAATGGAGGCAGTATAATTTATGAGTTACTTATATTTTTTTCTGGGCAGAGTAATGGACTGGTGCTATGAACTATGCCGCAATTATGGATTGGCAATCATACTGTTTACATTTCTAAGTAAAATTGTGTTATTGCCGGTCTCTTTGTGGACTTACATGAACTCCATAACGATGATCAAAATCCAGCCGGACATTAATCTTCTGAAAATTAAATATTACGGTCAGAAGGATACCATAGCGGAGGAACAGGCAAAACTGTTCAAGGAGAAGAAATACCATCCGCTGGCGTCCACCATTCCATTGATCATACAGCTGTTTCTTTTGATGGGAGTAGTGGGGGCTGTACGGGCCGGAATTGATAATCCTGCGATTGACATGTCCTTTGGACCGGTTGATCTGGGGCTGGTACCGAGCCAGACAGGAGTAAGCCTTATCTGGTCGCCGATCGTTGCGGGATTAGCAGCATGGCTGCTGTGTATTGCACAGAATGCAAGCAATATACTGCAGTCGGAACAGTCTAAGTATAACAAGTATGGTACAATGATTTTCTCCGTGTGCCTGTCATTATATTTAGGATGGTATGTTCCGATTGGAACGGCTCTTTATTGGGTTTGTAGCAATTTAATGGCTGTTTTGCAGCTGTATATTCTTAATTGGATTATTAAACCAAGAAGATATGTAGACTATGAGAAACTGAATAAAAGCCGTGAGAATCTTGCAGAATTACAAAATATAGGAAAAAAGCAAAAAGAAAGTTTTTTTTCCGAGAATAAAAAAAGAGAAAGAAGAGATTATAAAAGATTTTTTTCAGTAGTCAATAAGCACTTGGTTTTTTATTCCGAGAGCAATGGATTTTATAAGTATTTTAAAGGTTTTATAGAATATCTGTTAGAGCACACGAATATTATGATTCATTATATTACCAGTGATGCAAACGATGATATTTTTGACAAGGCAAAAGAGAATCCACAGATCAGAGCGTATTATATAGGAGAGAACAGACTGATCACTCTGATGATGAAAATGGATGCAGATATCGTTGTAATGACAATGCCGGATCTTGATAATTTTCATATTAAAAGGAGTTATGTAAGGGACGATATTGAGTACATCTATGTGCAGCATGACATGGGTGGAACTAATATGGGAATGAGAAAAGGGAGCTTAAACCATTTCGATACGATTTTTTGTTCCGGACCGCACCAAATATCAGAAATCAGGGAAACAGAAGAGGTATATACTCTGCCGGCAAAAGAGTTGGTTAAAGTGGGTTATCCGCTTATTGATGAAATTAAGGAAAAATATGGTGCTATGCCACATACTGAAAATGTGAGGAAAAAGATATTAATTGCTCCCTCATGGCAGGAGGACAATATTTTAGACACTTGTCTGGAGGAACTTCTTGACGCACTTAAGGACAGAGAGTATGATATCATTGTGCGACCGCATCCGCAGGAAGTGCGTTTAAAAAGAGAATATATGGAATCGGTTAAACAGAAATATGAATCAGCGCATGTAATGATTCAGACTGATTTTACATCAAATAATCCGGTGCTGGAAGCTGATTTGGTGATCACCGATTGGTCGGGAATAAGCTGGGAGTATTCTTTCACGACGAAAAACCCGGTTTTGTTTGTTGATACACCTATGAAGGTACTCAATCCTGAATATCAGCGGATAAAAACAGTGCCTTTAAGTGTCCAGCTAAGAAATCAAATTGGTAAAAGCATTAAATTAGAGCAATTAGGAAAAGCAGCGGAATATGTTGAAGATTTAATGGAGCATAAAGTTGAATATCAGGAACAGATTACTAAACTGGCGGAAACATATATTTTCAATTTAGGGTATTCAGCGGAAGCTGGTGCGGATTACATTATTAAAAGCCTACAAGAGAAATTGAACAGAAAAGGAGCAGGTAGAAAATGAAAAGAATATTAAAGCGGTTATTTATTTTTGGATTTACATGTGTTTGCGGTATGTTAATATTTGGGCAGGACGTAAATGCATATATTGACCCCTCGGTTATGACTTATGTGATACAGGCTGTGGCAGGGATAGTAATTGCGGTAGGTGCCGTGGTGGGCATTTATTTTCGGAAAGCAAAAAAGAAAGTCAGTGATAAACTGGGTATTGATGAAAATAGAAATAAAGAAGTGGAATCAGATGAAATTATTGTTGACAAGTAATGAAACAGCATTGAAATACAAGTAGAAAAGGAATGTAAAATTGAAAATATTAATTATGTCTGATATTCATGGTAATGAACAGGCACTGAATGCTGTAATTGAAAAGGTCATGTTAGATTATAGGATTGAGGCCTGTTTTTTGTTGGGGGATATCATAGATTACGGAATGCACTCTAATGAGGTGATCCAGAGAATAAAGGCTCTTCCGTATCCGGTGCTTTGCAATATTAGAGGAAATCATGAGGATGCGGTAATTACAGATCATTATGAATCTTTTTCATCGGAAAGAGGAAGGAAGAGTGCAAAATATACGAAAAGCATACTTAATGAGGAATCATGGGAGTATATACAGAACGCAATGTCAGCGTCCGGCTTGCTTGAATTTGAATGTATGAATAAAAGATGCCTTGCGGTGCACGGGAGTCTTAAGGAGCAATATTGGAAAAGTATAGATATTGACAGCGATTGCAACGATTATTCCGGTTATGATTATGTATTTTCGGGACATTCCCATCTGCCCCATTTTGTGGAAAAGTATCAACCGATTGAAGATCCTGCAAGAAGAAACAAAAAGAAGATTATTTTTATTAATCCAGGTTCTGTGGGGCAGCCAAGGAATCATAATCCGATGGCGCAATTTGCCATTTTGGATATGAAGACGGAATCTGTGTTTTTTGATAAGGCAGAGTATAATATTGCAAAAGAACAGTCGGCTTATGCCGGACAGGTTGATATATTTTACAGAGACAGATTGGAGGCAGGAGTATAATGAAATTATATGTTATTAGTGGAGTGGCCGGAATGACGGGAAATGAACTTGCCAGAAGGTTGACTGTATCCGGGGACAGAGTGATTGGGTTTGATAATTTTTTTGCTTCTTCCGTTAGGACGATCGAAGATGTTCTGCCCAATGCTAATTTTACATTTTATGAATATGACCTGAATAATGAAGAGCAGATGGAAAGCTTGAAGCAGGAGATTGCTGGGCTTAAGGCGGGATACGAAAAGCTTATTTATATCAATTGTGCCGCTGTTGTGCATACAGAGCATTTCTATTATGTAAATCGAACTTTTGAAACGAATGTGATCGGTATGAAAAAGTTTTTGGAACAGGCGATAGACGTGGGAGCAGATGTTTATATCAATTGCTCGACCTCGGAAGTGTATTCTATGAATTCATGGAACAGCGACGGCGGAGTGTCCGAATCCGATTATATCACGATGGCTAATGCGGAGCACAGTCAGCGGACAAGCTATGCAACGGGTAAACTGCTTACAGAATTTTTCATGAAGGATGCGGTGTCAGAGCAGAAGATAAAAGGATGTTCCATTCGTTTTGCGAATGTTTACAGCAAGAATGAATTATATCCGAAGCATATTATTCCGCACATTATTAACGAATTAAGAAATAAGGGCTGTGTGGAACTGCTGGAAAATTCCCAAGTAAATAAAAGGACTTTTTTGCATAATGAAGACAGTTGTGCAGCTGTGATAGCCTTGGCGGAGACAGATGCGGCACTGGATGGATCGGTATACAATGTGGCAACCGATGAGGAGATATCCATCATTGACCTGGTGAAGCTTTGCGGTGAAAAGTTAGGAATTGCCGATCCGAAGATTACGTTTCAGGGATACCGGGAATCAGATCCTGAGAGGAGAGTGCTGAGCACTGTGAAAATCAGAACCAGGACAGACTGGATGCCGAGGATAACCTTGGATCAGGGGATAGAAATGTGTGTTAAGGAGTCAGAACATTGAGAATCATGATCATAACAGTTGCAGGAGTGGCAAGCAGATTCAGTCAGTCTATTGGCCGGCCCTGCCTGAAGTGCCTGTACTATAAAAATGATATAAGAGAGTCTTTACTGTATCATATACTCAGCCAGAATCGGGCGATTGATAAGTATGTGATTGTTGGAGGCTTTCAATTTGAGAAACTGGAAAGAAGCATTCAGCTATATTTTCAGGAATTTCGTGGTCGTATCATTCTGGTGAGAAATGATATGTATGAGGCATACGGCTCAGGATACAGCTTGTATCTGGGATTGGATGCAATTAAGGATTTAATGTATGACGAGTTGGTTTTTGCAGAAGGAGATCTGTGGGTTGACGACGAGAGTTTTCAGCGTGTATGGGAGACTTACGGAAACGTGATTACATGTAATAATGAGGCGATTCTGGCAAGTAAGTCAGTTGCGTTTTATTATGATCGTGAATACAGGATCCATTATATATTTGACACAACGCATTCTTTGCTGGAAATCAAGGAACCTTTTCAGGGAATTTTCAATTCGGGACAGATTTGGAAGTTTTCCCGGAGAGAGTGTGTTTTGAAGGCTGTGTCTGAGCTTGCGCAGGATGAATGGAAACAAACCAATCTGAGTTTTATCCAGCAGTATTTTGGCTGCCTTAAGCAAGAAGAATATGAGATTATTCGTTTGCAGAATTGGGTGAATTGTAATACCGTTAATGATTTTAGGAAAGTTGAAAGGTTGCGATAAGTGAATGAAAATCGGAATTCTTACTTATGAAAGTTTGTATTGTAATTTTACCAATTATGGTACGGTGTTGCAGGCGTGGGCACTTGCACAGGCTGTTGCACGTTTAGGCGATCAATTTGATCCGGTCTTGATCAATTATTGTCCTGAAAGTATGGAAGATAAAGATCCTCTAGAGCCAATAAAAAATATGTGGGATACGGATTCTGAATCCAGAAAAATGTGTGAATTGTCCCTTCCGGCAATCAAAGCGAATTATGAGAAAATAGAATTTTTTTACTATAATAAGATGCAGTTGTCTGATCAATGCTATACAAACAAAAATATAGATACTGTGATTGAAGAAAGTATTTCCAGGTTTATTTGCGGCAGTGATTCAATATGGGACAATACCGAATTTGGAATGGATAGAGCTTTTTTTGCAGACTATCCGACGATGCAGGGAAATGCAATTGCTTATGCTCCAAGCTTTCAGGATTCTTTTTATGATTATTCCCAGGAGCAATATGATTTACTGATAAAGTATCTAAATAATTTTACTGCAATTGGCATTCGTGATGAGGCACCGATAAATTTTATATCCGGGAATGTGCGTGTGCCAGTACAAAGGGTAGTTGATCCAACATTGCTATTAAGGAGCAGTGATTATGATGAAATTATTGCGCCAAGGCAGGAGGAGAAAAGGTATCTTTTGTATTATTCCAGGCGATACAATAAAGCTATGGAAGATTTTGTGGAAAAAACCGCACTGGAAAAAAAGTTGGAAGTAATAGAAATAAGCTTACGATATACAAATCGTGAAAAGCATAGAATGTTTTATGAAGCAGGGATAGAAGAGTTTTTATCACTTGTTAAATATGCTGATTGCATAATTACGAATTCATTTCACTGCCTGATTTTTGCCTTGCACTTTGAGAAAGATTTTTATGCTTTTACAAGAGAGCATTGCAACAATAAGATTTATGAATTGCTTGCAAGGTTAAATTTAGAAGGAAGATTGTGCACAACAGGCTGTGAAGAAATAGAAAGTAAAATTGATTATTTGGATGTAAAAGAGCGTTTAGAAAAAGAACGGTTAGAATCTCTGGAGTTTTTGAAGAGACAACTTAATGCGGTTTGTAAGGAGTAAGAGTATGAATTCTGTATATGATAGTATTAAAAAGCAATGTTTTGGGTGTGAAATATGTGGGGGGGGGTATATGTCCCCGTGAAGCAATTACCATGATTGAAGACGAGGAGGGATTTAGATATCCTAAAATTGATCAGGCTTTATGTATAGACTGTGGAGCATGTAAGCGAATATGCCCGTATATTAATATGCCAGAAAAAAATCAACATATACCCTATGTGTTTGGTGGGTATTATAAAAACTCGGAAATTAGAGAACAAAGCACTTCAGGCGGGATATTTTCAGCGATAGCGGAAGTATTCTGTGATAAAAATTATGTTGTTTTCGGGGCGGCTGTTAAGGGGTTGAAGGTTTATCACACACATATTGCGGATAAAAAGGAACTTGATAGATTTAGAAAATCTAAGTATGTTCAAAGCTTTGTGGGAGATTCATATAAAAGAGCGCTCCAGTTTTTACAAGAAGGGAAGAAGGTGCTCTTTTCGGGCACACCCTGTCAGATCGCGGCGCTGAATAATTATATTGAATCAACGGTATTAAAAGAAAATTTATATACAATAGAAGTTGTATGCGAGGGGTTTCCATCTCCACTTTTGATTAGAAAATATTGTGCAGAACTTAAGCAACGTTATCATTCATCGGTCAGAGAATTGGATTACAGATATAAAGATAAAAACCGATGGGATTTTGAGGTAATGAAGATAACGTTTGAAAATGGTAAAGTTTTGAAGAAGGATAGGTGGTTTAATCCTTTTTGGATTTTCTGGTCTGAACGTATTATGGGCAGACCGTCATGTGATGAGTGTCCATTTAGAACAACAGATCGAGTGGCAGATATTACGTTGGGAGATTTATGGGGAGTGCATAAATACTGTCCGGAATTATATGGAAACAATGGTGGCAGTTCTTTGGTTGTATGTAACAGCGAGAAGGGAGAAACACTATTTAAGCAGGTGGAAAAGCAATTATACGGGCATGAATTGGTATACGAGGACGCATTACAATATCAAAGGCCTATGAGAGTGATCGTTCCGGCAAATGAAAAAAGAGAAATGTTTATGCATGATCTTAAGACGTTGGATTATAAATCCTTGTGTAAGAAGTGGAAGCCAAGGACATCGTGGAAGGTATTGTTCTCAAAATATGTATTGGGAAGTAATCGTCAGCTAGTTAATTTATGGAAAATAAAGTCATGTTTCAAAAACTCAAGAAGTGGTTTTTAGGATATGACATTAAATTGATAAAGTAAAATTCTAAATGACCCAAGGTATAAAATGCTTTTCTCTGCCGTGAATTAACGTGAGGGGAGATAAAATGAATTCGGTTTATGATGATGTTAAAAGACAATGCTTTGGGTGTGAAAGTTGTGTGAAAATATGTCCAAATTCAGCAATATCCATGTATGAGGATGAAGAAGGATTCAGATATCCTAAAATTAATAAAGATAAATGTATAGATTGCGGGGCATGTAAACGTGTTTGCCCATATATTAATCTACCGCAGAAAAATCAACGAAAACCATATGTGTACGGAGGGTATCACAAAAATAACATAATTAAGGACGGAAGTACTTCAGGGGGGGCATTTTCAGCAATAGCAGATGTCTTTTGCGATAAAAATTATGTTATTTTTGGAGCTGCGGCAAAAGGATTGAAGATTTATCATACTTATATAAAGGACAGGAAAGAGTTAGATATATTCAGAAAATCAAAATACGCGCAAAGTTCGGTCGGTGATTCTTACAGGCAGGCGGTTCAGTTTTTGCAAGAAGGGAAGAAGGTTCTTTTTTCCGGAACACCCTGCCAGATTGCAGCTTTGAATAATTGCATCAAGCAGGAAAGCCTGAAAGAAAATCTATTGACGGTAGAGGTTGTATGTGAGGGATTTCCTTCTCCAATTTTGCTGAGAAAGTATTGTGCAATGCTCGAAAAACGTTACCAGTCATCGGTTAAAGAATTGGATTATAGATACAAGGACAAGAATCGATGGGATTTTCAGGTAATGAAAATAACGTTTGATAATAATAAGACAATAAAAGAGGATAGATGGTTTAGTCCTTTTTGGATATTTTGGTCAGATCGTTTAATGAGCAGACCGGCGTGTATTGAGTGCCCGTTTAGAACAACGGACAGGGTAGCGGATATTACGCTTGGGGATTTATGGGGAGTGCACAAGTATTGTCCGGAATTATATGGAAACAACAAAGGCAGTTCTTTGGTTGTATGTAACAGCGATAAGGGTGAGAGCGTATTCCGGGAAGCAGAAAAGCAATTATACGGACACGAACTGGCATATGAGGATGCGCTGCAATATCAAAGGCCAATGAGGGTGATTGTCCCGGCAAATGAAAAAAGAGAAATGTTTATGAAGGATCTTCAAATATTAGATTATGAGGCTCTTTGTAAAAAGTGGAAACCGAAGACTTCTGCCAGAGTATTGTTTTCGAAATATATATGGGGAAGTAACCGCCAAATAGTGAATTTTTGGAAAATAAAGAGTTTTTTTAGGAAGGGATGGAAATGAAAGTATTAAATGAAAAATTGAATATTTTAAGAGAAGAATTAAAAACTCGTAAAGCCAGAATCATGATCATCGGACTGGGAAGTGTAGGCAATTATCTACTTGATTATCTAATGTCGGCAGGAGATGAAGGCATAGAAATATGTGTAGTGGGACGCAATGCAGAAAAGATGCGGTCTGATGTGAATATTGTAAGGGTTGCGTCAATGATACGCGGACAGAACCGGAGTAAAGTCACTGTTATGGGCGGCGTGGATCTGAATCATGTACAGGATATAGCGTCGGTGATCAAGACGTACGGTCCGGATATTATTGTAAACAGCAGCCGTGCATATTCCGGGCTGAAATATGGCAGCATTTCATGGAAAAATATTCGTGCCTACGGAATATGGACACCATTATCAATTAAATATACAAAAAATATCATGGAAGCATATGAACAGGCAGAGTCCAGGGCAATTGTGATTAATACATCTTATTCAGATGCTGTGGTTCCATGGCTGAAATCCGCGGGAAAGGCATATCCGGATTTTGGAAGCGGCAATATCAATCACCTGATTCCGAGATTCCAATTTGCAATTGCAGAGCAGATGGGAGTTGAAGATTACTGGAATATTGATATTACATTTGCGGTGGCTCATTTCCATGATGTGGTAATCAGCAAAGAAGGACAGACCGAGGGTGTGGACATGCTGATGGATGTTCGCTATAAGGGACGGAAAGTTGCTGTAGATATTAACGATGCGGCTGCCGGATGCAGTATTCCGATGCCGGTGGATGCAAAGCGTAACATGATGAACGCGTCCAGTAATTTTGAAATCATTCAGGCAATTCTCACGGCTGTTAGGGATCAAAAGAAAGTCAAATTGCATTGCCCGGGAGTTTTTGGCGAGATTGGCGGCTATCCCGTAGTGATAGACGGTTCAGGGGAGATGATTGAAGCGGAAATCTGCGAGGATTACTTTGATCTTGATACGATGAGAAGGAAGAATCGGGAGTCCATTTATTTAGACGGGATTGAGAATGTTGCAGACGGTGTACTTACGTATACCGATGAATTGCTTGAAAAAGTTAGAAAGGTCTTTGGAGTTGATCTGGTGAAAAGTGTTGCTTTTAACGAAATTGACCAGGTCGCAGAGTTTATTGTGAAAGAGATCATTGAGAAGAATGCAGGCTGAGAGAAAGGCGTGGTTGTTAAAATGAAAAAGGTATATACATGTTTCTGTACCAGTGTGATCCATGAAGGACATCTGAATATCATTAAAGAGGCAGAAAAGTACGGTGAAGTGATTGTGGGTGTGCTCAGTGACGAATCTATGGTGCGCTTTAATAAATTTCCGACAGTCACACTGGAAGAACGTATCGCAATGGCGCAGAATATAGAAGGTGTTTCGAAGGTTATTATTCAGAAGGATATCATGTATGATACGGTGATTAAGGAACTGAAGCCGGATTATGTAATTCACGGTGATAACTGGAAGAACGGGCCGACACAGGCAATCAGGAACAATGTAGCTCTGTTGCTAAGCCAATACGGCGGACAGATCATTGAAGTGCCGTATACCTATAATGAGCGCGTGAAACATGCTGATGCATGTGTGAAAGAAAAGCTGTCTATGCCGGAATACAGGAGAAAAAGGCTTAAGCAGCTTTTGGGGCTGTGCCCGATCGTCAAGGCAATGGAAGTACACAGCGGTCTGACTGGATTGATTGTGGAGAAGACGATTGTTGAGAACAATGGCGCGCTTGATCAGTTTGATGCAATGTGGATCAGTTCATTGTGTGACTCGACAGCTAAAGGGAAACCGGATATTGAATTGGTTGATATGACATCCCGGTTTCGGACGATTGACGATGTTATGGAGGTGACAACGAAACCGATCATTTTTGACGGGGATACAGGCGGACTGACGGAGCATTTTGTGTATACGGTTCGTTCTTTAGAGCGAATGGGTGTGTCGGCCGTTATTATAGAAGACAAGACAGGTCTGAAAAAGAATTCTCTTTTTGGCACTGAGGTGGTGCAGGAACTGGATTCGATCGAGCATTTCAGTGAGAAGATCAGAGCGGCAAAACAGGTTCAGCTGACAGATGATTTTATGATTATTGCACGTCTGGAGGCGCTGATCCTTGAGAAAGGACAGGAAGAGGCGTTAAAGCGTGCACATGCATTTGTTGAGGCGGGCGCGGACGGAATTATGATTCACAGCAGAAAGAAAACGCCGGATGAGATATTTGAGTTCTGTGATGCGTTCCGCAGCACAGACAAGGAGACTCCGATTGTGGTCGTACCCACATCCTATAATTCCGTGACAGAACAGGAACTGATCGAACACGGTATCGATATTGTCATTTATGCAAATCAGCTTACCAGAAGCGCATTTCCGGCAATGGAGCAAACGGCTAAGGATATTTTGAAATATCATCGTGCGAAGGAAGTGGATGACAGGCTTATGCCGATTAAGGATATCATTTCGCTGATTGATGAATTGTAGCAACGAATTGTATGTGGCATTTGCGGCAAGGGAGGCAGAGGTATGAAGGTAGAGAAGCTTATAGAAATAATTGGTTCGGATTTTTATACGGGAGTTCCTGATTCTCAGCTAAAAGCATTATGTAATTATTTGATGCAGCACTATGGCATAGATCCTGAACGGCATGTGATTGCGGCAAATGAGGGAAATTGTACTGCAATTGCAGCAGGGTATCATCTGGCTACCGGAAAAGTGCCTGTAGTCTATATGCAAAACAGCGGGGAAGGGAATATTATTAATCCGGTAGCCTCCCTGCTGAATGATAAAGTGTATGCGATACCTTGCGTCTTTGTCATCGGGTGGCGTGGAGAACCAGGGCTGCATGATGAACCACAGCATATTTATCAAGGAGAAATCACGATCAGACTTTTAGAAGATCTGGATATCCGTTCCTTTGTGATTGGAAAGGAAACGACTGACGAAGAGGCAGCCGATGCGATGAGTGCGTTTCGGGCAGTACTTGCAAAAGGAAAGAGTGTGGCTTTCGTGATTCGCAAAGGCGCGCTTTCTTATGATGAACAAGTTGTATATCAAAATGAGAACAGGATGTTAAGAGAGGATATCATTAAGCACATTACAAACGCAGCGGGTGATGATCCTGTTATATCTACGACAGGAAAGGCCAGCCGTGAATTGTATGAGATACGTGACGCGGCCGGTCAGGGGCATCAGTTTGATTTCCTGACAGTCGGTTCTATGGGACACAGTTCTTCTATCGCATTGGGAATTGCGGTTAATAGGCCGAAGACGAAGATCTGGTGTATAGACGGTGATGGAGCTGCACTGATGCATATGGGAGCGATGGCGGTGATCGGGGTGAATGCGCCCGGGAATATGGTGCATATCATTATCAACAACGGTGCCCATGAGACCGTTGGGGGAATGCCAACCGTTGCCGGAAGCATTGATCTGACAGGAATTGCAAAAGCATGTGGCTATCCTTATGCTGTGTGTGTAGATAATTTTGAAGATCTGGACAGAGAACTGGCGGGTGCAAAACAAAGAAGTATGCTGAGTTTGATTGAGGTGAAATGTGCCATTGGTGCACGTGATGATCTTGGAAGACCGAAATCTACAGCAATTGAGAATAAGCAGAATTTTATGGAATACATACAAAAGCTATACTGATAATTGATGCAAAGGGGGTTTGTGATGCGGTGCTTTGGAGGAGCAGGACGAAATGATAGAATTATAAAAGTGGCTTCGATCTCACTGATTGTTATAGCGGCTTATTACATTTCTAAAAACTGGTATCAGTTAGCACTTATTCGTGGAGAATCTATGTACCCTGCTTATCATAATATGCAGCTTGTGATGATTGACAAATGGTCAGGCAGATATAGTTACGGAGATGTTATTTCTTTTCAATGTGATCAACTGGATTCTGTATTGATAAAACGTATTGTTGCATGTCCGGGTGATCAGGTGGTGATCAAAAATGGATTATTGTATGTGAATAACGCTGTTAGCGGGATTTTTCCGGAAGAATATATATTTGAATATGCTGGAATAGCAGAAGACTTCATATATTTGGGAGCAAATCAATATTTTGTAATTGGCGACAATTTGAAGGAAAGTAAAGACAGCCGGTATGAAGATGTTGGAGTGGTTTGCGAGGAGAACATAGGCGGAAAGATTATTCCGCAAAGATTGTATACGCTGAAAACCAATTGACATCTATTTATTTAACGTGATAAAATTATATACGTAAAATATAGAGCGGTTGTTACAAAAGCCAAAGGAGTAAAAATGCCAATTAATATAACTTTTCTGATCAATATTTCTTCAAAGAGTGACTTTGCTAAATTCAGTAACTTCATTAGCAAGGTCTTTTTACATTATGAAATAACAAAAAGAGAATGTGATAAAATTTTATATTTGCATGGTAAAGAGACCGATGGTGAAATTGGCGGAGGTAAATGGCGTTATAAAATGATTCGAGAATATGAAGCGTGGAACTTATGCAGAGAAAGCCGCTTTCGAACATTCAGAGATCCAGAAGGGATCAGTAATTTGGATGAACATTACCGTATAACATATCTGCTGGTGATAGATGAGGAGCAATTAGGGGAAATATCTCAATATAAAGAATTGGTTTTATTACATGAGGGATATGAAAAAGAAAATATTTATAGCATTATCAGGGGCAGAAGAGACTTATATTTTAAATTATCACAGTATTTGTCTTTGGCGGCGAACAGTTTAAAATTAAGAGACAGTATTTATTTTTTTGACATAGATGAGAATAAGATGCGCCGCCTTCAGGAGAAACCTTTACAGGCGAAAAATTATCTGCCGTTGATTATTATCAATGAAGAGAATACTCGAAATTTAAAACAAAAATGTGGGGAATTTCTTGATGAAAATATTTGGCTGCAGATATTGGATGGACAGATTAATGAGTACAAACAGATTCGAGAGAAGATTGACTGGAAGGAACTGGGAGGTATCATCAAACTCTTTTTAGACAGAATAGATGTGTTTAAGAAACTGTCGGAAAACGAAGTTTTTGATATTATAAAAGATTTGGATGTCCTGGCGTTGGTCTTATTGGCATATTCCCTGGAAAATCTTACTGATGAATTAAGTATTGGTGACTTGTCAGAGTATGCGGATACGCAGCAACAGTATGCTGATGCGTGCCACCAGTTACTGGAGAATATTTTGTTTCATGCAGTGTCAAAGTGGGGTGTTTTGTCTATCCGCATGCACAGATCTGATGAGCAGAAGGAAAACAGTTATCTGATACAGCAGTATAAACTGCGGGAGAAAAAAAGTTATTTTGAAGTATGCATATGTGATTTTGCAGGAAGTAGTAAAAACAGGAACATTGCAGAGACATTTATAGATAACCTGGCAGAAGATGAACGAAAAGAATTTGATACCATACGTCCGGAAAATCTTTTTAAAAGCGCGTTGGGAGAAAAGGATGAATATGCTAAAGAGTGGCAAAAATATTATAGTGACTTTGATCATTTTGGAAAACATGTAGGATTGCGTATTTTTCAAAGAATTACAAAGGACAATGATGGTATCTTTATTGCACAGAGTCATACGACGCATGTGTGTGGTAAAGGAGAAATTTATTGTCATCGTGCGACTCACAGCGAAGATGAATATGTAATGCCTGGAACGGCATACAGTATTCTTTTTCCACTAAATAAAGCACATGCCATAGTGGGGAATTATGATATATCTCAGGAGTATGGTGATTGGATCACAAATAATCCCGAAAGATTATTGAAATTAGAAGACCGTGTTTTCTCAAAGCGTATAATTGTCGATCGGTTTAATAGTCAACAGGAAAAAAATGACCGTATTGCAGAGATTTCGAAGTCTGTTTGTGATTACGTTGAAGAACAGGAGAAGAGCATTATCTCCATAAATTCGATGAATATTGAAATTACTCAGGTGGAATTATGGGTAAAGGGCTTAATGTCGGCAGCATATAATTTACGAGGAGAACAGCACTTTGTTTTTTTTCATTGCACGGAAGAGTTTATCAGGGCGTTTCACAATGCCATGCGTGAGATGTATGAAACTGTACAGTGTGATATGTTTAAGGCACAAAAGTTCCAGATTGCGTTGATTTCCAATGAATATGAGCAGATTGTTTATATGCCTGGAAATATAGAGATGGCAGATGCAATTAATCAATATTACAGCAGAATTAAAGGAATAAAATGTCCGTACGTGATTAATAATAATCTTTCAAAAAATAAAGTAGAAAGTGCAGCAAGGGATTTTATTCCGTTTGATACACTGACAAGAGAAAAAGAAGGTGGAGATACTTTCTTTGAGCAGTATATATTATCTGTGTTGGAGAAAGATATACAGAAAGAGGAATTTGGCTGCCACATTAAAGAAACACATATGCGTCTGGGATCAACCATTCATATTGACAAGTTTTATGAAGGTGAGTTGTTGTTTAGCAGCCGCTATTGTGTATCAAGGTTTGCATTTCTTATGCTGAAAGATATGTATACAGAAATTAAGCAGATTGATAATATTACATTGTACGGATATGCAAGCTATTCGGAAACTCTGCTTGTTACGCTTCGGAATGCTATCTTAGCTTTGAAGAATGGAAAAAATCATGAAGAAGAACAAAATAATGAAAAAGATAAAGAAGATGTGGATTATATTATTCTTGAAAGAGAAGAAGAGCATCGAGGAATGCCGCATGCGGATCATATACGATATACGATCAATAATAAAGGTGCAGACGGGAAAGAGAGGAAAGATCGGGCAGAGTATATGAGAGGACGTCATTATGTCATTGTCGTCCCTATTAACTCAACTCTGAAGACACATCAGAGACTGATCAGTTTATTAAGAGAAGATAACGGCAGAATACCAGATGAGCAGATTTTGCGCAATTATGCATTGATTTTAGCCGGACCTGAGAACAGTGAATATTGGACGAAGGAAGGAAAAGAACTGGCATGTAAATATGACATCTCTCCAAAACCGAAATTTTTTGTGTCTGTGCCGGCAGAGTATGAAGAATCGTTAAGCTGCAGTTTGTGCTTCCCTGAGAATCCGTTGTATGAAGTGCCGCTGATTGAGGTTAATGCAGCATCGACGATTCCAAATCAGTCCTTTGGCATCATAAAAGGTAAGGTTTTAGCAGATAAAGAACTGGAAGTAATTCCTGATTTAATAGAACAGGAGAAAAAGAAGCTGGAAGTATTGGAAGAGTGTGTAATATATGGGCATATACAGCGCAATGATACACATTTCCTGTACTATATAGAAACAGAAAAATTAGTTATACGGGCTGAAGATAGAATTCTTCAGTCCTTGAAGGCGTGGAGGCATAATATACCGATTAATCAGAAAGAGTATCATGTTATAGTGACGCCAAGCCATTTTAGTAATTGCAGATTCAGTGAAATGGTAAATGGGGAAATATTTGGCGGAATGGCAATGATTTTAAGGATTGATTTTAATAAAGAATATAGAGGAAATGCATATACCAAATACTCAAATTTTAGACAGTATATCCGGCAGATCAGTGAAATGGATAAAGAGGCCAGGATCATGTTTCACTATGCTGATGATAATTTGATTACCGGAAAGACATTTTTTCGTTCAAAAAGTATAATAGAATCCATTGTCGACCAGTATAGCAATATAAATGCAGGTGTAGAGGTTGTGATTTTTGATCGCATTTTTACATTAATAGACCGTAATTCGTCAAGCACCAGGATGCAATATCTTAAAAAGGGAATATCAATTGGAGATGCCGGTCAATATTTTTATTGTTTTTTGCACTTGAATATATCCAGTTTGCGTAATTACGGCGATTCCTGTATCGTATGTAATCTTCATAAAGAAGCAAGGCATTTGCATATAGCGGCGGCAACGGGAATTGTAGCTGATTATTGGGAAAACAGCAGTAAAGATAAATTTTCTTTAAAAACATTGACAGAAGCTGTGGAAGGGAGACAGAAAGCAGAAGCGAAAAATGAGGAGGAAATGGAAGAGTTTCAGCAGCGTTCTTATAGAAGACTTGTATGTTCACATGTTACCAAGTATATTTTAGAAGCGGTGGGATACGATAACCAGACTGTTTATGCAGCAAAGATCATGCTTAGAGTAATGATTGCAGATTATAAGAAATGTGTGGATAAAGACCAGGCATTTGAATACTTTATTTCCTATATCAAAACCGCATCCAGACCGTTTCTGGTATATGCAAAAGCTGTCAAAGAGGCTATATATGATATTTTACTCATTATTATTGAATATGTCATTAAAAACAAAACGATAGCCGGTATTGTCGGAGAATGCGGGAAAAAGAAATATTGGACACAAATAAGTGCTGAGTTGACTGAACTGGAAGGAGTGATACTGGAACAGCTTACCTGGGTGCAGGAGCGGGATGTTGTACTGGTCATTATGAAACAGTTGGCAGAAATGAAAAGCAATTACATTATCCGGTTGGAAAATATGAATGCATTGTTTGTTTTTAATCGGAAAATTATAGATGAGCTGCAGAAAAACAGTAACAAAAAAGAAACAGAAAAACTGATAAAGAGATTAATCAAGAAAAAGAACAAGGGCAAAACTGAGGAAAAGACAGAAACAATCATAGAAACAATTGAAGAGGATTTCTGGATAAGATATGTAATCTTGATTAAAAAATTGACAGGCATAAGTTCAGATACAAGTAAAAGCTTATGGCTGGATCATACGCTTCTTTGTGGAAAGGAACTGGTACATAATAAGGAAATTCCGAAGTCAACATATATAAGTAAGATGTTCTGGCAGATTATTATTCTGGAAAATACGGCGGCATTTCAGGACGGCATAAGGAAAATATACCAGCAGATACGAAAAGACAGGGACTTCTGGGAAGAGCAGATTGTACCGCTCTTGAATAGAATATGTGAGATTGAGAGAAGCACTGTAGTTGCAATGAGATATTTTGATTGCTGGAGAAGGCTGTATGATGAGCAGGCAGGGGAACACAGTACGCAAGAGATTATGGACGTGTTGGTGATGCATCTGTCTGAATCCAGTTATTTTTCACCGGGAAAAGCAGAGGAAGCATATAGAAATAAGGAAAGAAGGAAGAGGATTTTAGAACTGGCATCTGAACAACTCCATAATTATGTGGATGGTAAGGTAAATGATACATATAATGTGTTAGAAGCCAAGTTGAAAAAAGTGACAGAAGGGTACCAATTTTCAAACTTTCTATATCTAATGAGCATGATGAAATGGTATAATGATAAAAAGGAGTTTACTGACAATGGAATTGTACAGATTACGGGTTGCCTTATCATAAAATATTTATGTGAAAATGACGAAGATAATGATCGTCCGCTTCTTGGAAGAATAGAAGACATGGCTAGAGTGGTAGGCTGGATTCTCGGAGATGTACCAGTAAAGATGTGGGTGGAGTATCCGGACAGCTCTGAATATTATAAAGGAGTGATACGGGAAAGATTTGTGGAAAAACTGGCACAGTGTAAACCCGAAACAAAAAAAGAAAAAATTGAAGAGACGGCAAATGCTTTGCTGTTTAAATCAATGAGACATTTTCATATTATCGGCGATAATGTTGGGCATATTGCAGCATTGGATGAGGAAGAACAAGAACTGCTCAACCGGGATGAGGTATATGTGAAACTGGAGAAGTACGGATATTATTATGGCAAGAATGATTTTATATGGAAAATAGGAAGAAAAAGTAAGTATCCCATTTTCCTTTCGGCAAAACTTCTCCAAAATAGAAAGGGTGAAGATGATGTTATTTATCGAATAAGGAATTTACTTTCACTGACAAGTGATGTAGAAAATTATTTGGATGGAAAACAAAATTATTTTCATGAGACGGAACTGGCGAACAGTAGATTAAATGTATTTGAAAGAGGTAAGAGTATCAGCCATACAAATGAAATAAAGCGAAAGGAGAATTTCAAAAAGATCGTAAAAGGACAACATCCGAAGAGAGATAACACATTGGTGCTGCTGGCAGACTTAAATGTAAGTAGAATGTACATGCAAAGTCTGAATGAAAGTTTTTATTGGGAATCATATGAGCCAGTGGGGATGAGATGGGAGGATGAGAATAACCTTTTGACCAGAGATATAGAAGAAGAACTACATGGCAATTCTATAACCATAGAAATGAAGAATGAGGGAATTCTTACCGGAGATTTGTCTTTGGAAGCGGAAGATGAGCTTATTGTTCTCCAGGAGCGGGAGCAGGAACTAATGTCGCTGTTATTAGCTTTGATCTTAAATGTAAAAGAAAAGGGGAGGGGGAAAGAAAATAATGAACATAAAATTTGTGTGTATATCAGCAAATCGGCCAACGGAACATTGCATATATTAAATGAGACGAATTGTGAAGAGACCGCCTTGCGAAGAGTGCGCGGATGCCTCGAACAGGAACCGTTTAGTGAGGAAAGCGGAATAACATTATGGACGTTGAACAGTTATCTGAAAAAGGTCAAGTCTGCCTGGGCGAGGTTAATATTGAAGAAGATGCGAGGTGATAATATTGATCAAATTGTCAGGACGTTGAACTGTTTGACAGACAAGAAATTTCAGATTAATGTTACGATAGAAAAAGCGGCGGGACATCAGTATTTCTTGTATGAACTGCCGGTTTTGAGGCAACAATATTTGAAATTGCTTGAAGATGATAGTGCCATATAAGGATTAAGGAGTGATTCAATGAAAAATATTATATTATTGGAAGACAAACCTAAGAGATTAAGAGAATTTATATCAAAGACGAATAAGAGTAAAGAATCGAACCAATTAGAGGTTGAGCAGGTTTTATATTATAATCCAGATCTGGCGCAGGAGTCCGAGGAAGTGCAAGAACTTAAAAGGATGTTAGAGGTGGATGTGAAAGTAGTAAATATATGGAATTTTGATGATACGTTAAATGAATTGTTTGAACAGACGGATAATCTTTTTATATTTGATACGGACATAAATGAAGATGACGAAGTGAAAATTTTTACTTATCGGATCAATGTCAGCTTTGCTTTACGTAAACAGCGTGAAGGAAGGATATGGTTTTATACGGTATCCGGACCGGACTTCGAAGAGAATATCCGGAAGACATTTCCTAAGGAAGTTATACAGGCAGAACTTGATGAAAACCAGCAGCTGGATCTTAAATGGAAAGAATGCGAATCATTTGAAAAGGCATTATATACGACAGAAGGAGTTTGAAAGTTTTGATCAAAAAAATGTACTATTATACGTCTACAGAAACAATGCAGAAAATATTGCAAAATGGAAACATGTGGGCTACAAATCTTGCTTATATGAATGATGCGCGGGAAGCAATTAACGGGTTGGATGAAATTAAGAAGTTATTGACAGACACTTGGGCAATACAGGAATGGCTGCAGCAACATCCGGAATTTGGTATTCAAGAGGATATTTATGAAAAGATGAATCCGACAGCTATATTGACTGATGATAATCGGCAGGATATGTTGGATTCTTCAAGTAAGTATACATTATCTTTCTGCAAGGAGAAGAATTTATTAAGTCAGTGGATTGCATACGCCAGAGAGTCAGGGGTCTGTATAGAAATGGCATTTGATTTGGATAAGGATATGTCATTTTGTTTTTATGGCTTTGATCCGGAGGAAAAGGAAAGGAAAATCTCTCAAAACGAGAGACCAAAGAAAATTCTATATTATACATATTCCAGTAATATGCCGGACGATAAGGAAGAAGAGACGCGGAATGAGATATTAAAGAGAATTTTTGCGGATAAACTGACACCGGAGATACTGAAAAAGAAGTGGAATGAAGTGAGTGTTTTTGTCAAACAATACGATTTTTATCAGGAACAGGAATATAGGATTGCTTTTGAAACTGAAGGATGGGAGCCGTTCCGAATAGGATATCGGGCGGATAAACATATTTTGAAACCCTATCTGGATGTTGCATGTAAGGATGGTTGGCCGGTTACTATGGTAATGATCGGGCCCGGATTTAACCAGCAGGTTGTTTTTGACAGCATTAAATTTTTCCTGAATCATGAGAGTATTAAAAGCAGTGCGTTGAAATCGGTTGAACAGTGGAAGCAGCATTTGAAAGAATATTTTGCTGAAGCGTCAGAGACATGCTATGTGCTAAAAAATCAGAATAGTCAGGAGCGTTTAGAGAAGTGGCTTGACAAACTGAGCGAAAGTGATATATGCGATGGAGGTGCAAGGGCAAAAATTCAAAAGCGCGTGATCAGTTTACTAGGTGAAGAGTACAGGAAATATTTTGATACACATTATTTATCGGTCAGCGGGATTGTTCTGCAAAAATCTGATATACCATATATTTATTGATAAGTGTTTGCGAATATATCTCGGTAAGTGAGATTGACATTTGATGCTTCTAATCCAGTCATGAAATCTTCATTTATGTATAACAGAATATACGTAATGGATAACATGTGTATATAATCATTTTCTGTATGCTGCACTATTGAGCGGGGGTGCAAAATACATAGCTTTTTTATCTGACTGGAATATTTGTTTGAAATGTGTAACCAAGCATAGAATGTTTTTTGGTAAACCCAGAAAAATAATTTATTTTGGAAAAATAAGGAAAAACCTCCAATATTATGTTACAATAAAATAGTTCTGCAAAATATAAAATACACGTTCCGGAGGCACTCCAAAATGAGCAAACCAAAGAAAACAAAGCGCACAGTGTGCTGTCATCAAAATAATATATTAGGGGCAGCTCTTCTATGCGCTTGTATGATATTTGCTCTGATAGTAATTTTATTTCCGGTTATGCCAGACAGCGAAGAGCCGCCGAAGGAAGAGAACAAAGTTCCGGATGAGCGTAAAATTGGTTCCATGACGAGAGAACAGTATGCAAAAGCGCTGGAAAGAGAATTGCGTCTGCGGGAAAAAGAGAAACAAAAGGAGGAAAAAAGAAAAAGACGCTGCTGCATGTGAAAGCCGTAATACGATAAATGGAATTCTCACGAGGATCCAAAATAACTTAAGGGGCCGGATACACCGGGAAACTAATTTACAGATTATGCAGGCATAAAGAAAACGGGAAGGCAGTCAGTTTGTCAAAAGAAATTGACAGTTCTCCCTCATAAGTGTATACTCAATTCATATCAATTAATCTATGTGAAAATCTATCCATACATAATGGAATCATTGGCATGTCGCCGGTATTTTCACGTAATACAATTTAATCAGAGCCGGTTGTACCTGAGTAGGAAAAATAACATGTTGTGGACGTAAAAACGTCAATAAATAATATGTAAAAACAAATGTTCCGTATTGACCGGCCTGGGAAAGCGAGGTACACTTAATGAACAAGGAGATGGTAAACATGACCAATGAAGAAATGTTTTCAGCATTAATCTTTCACATGGATTCTATGGGCGCCCGTTTGAACGAACGTATGGATCAGCTTGAAAACAGCCTGAGCACCCGTATGGATAAGCTGGAAGCTCGTATGGATAAGCTGGAAGTCCGTATGGACAAGCTGGAAGCTCGTATGGACAGTCTGGAAGCCCGCGTGGACAGCCTGGAGGCCCGCATGGACAGTCTGGAAGGCTGTGTGATGCATCTGAAATCAGATACTGCCATGGAATTTAAGGCGGTAAGAGTAGAGATGGATATGGTTTACAGGAGCCTGAATGAGAATACCGCCGCATTGAACAGCAAGATCGACAGGCTTTTGGTTACATGGGATGTTGACGGATTGGCCATAGCAAAATAGAAAAACCTTGATAGATGATGGGAAAAAGTGTAAAATAGAGATAATATTCTATACATAGAATTTTATAAAAATGCCGTAAAGAACGAATAGGGGAAAGGATCATTGAAACCATGAGAAAGAGCGGGGTATTACTGCCTGTTTCCAGTATTCCGTCCAGGTACGGGATCGGTACTTTTTCTAAACAGGCATATGCATTTATTGATTCATTAGAGAAGGCGGGGCAGTCTTACTGGCAGATTCTGCCGCTGGGACCTACCGGATATGGAGATTCGCCGTATCAGTCTTTTTCAACTTTTGCAGGTAATCCGTATTATATTGATTTGGAGAAACTGATCGAAGAGGGATATCTGACGGAGGCGGACTGCGACGAGTGTGACTTCGGCGACAATGACGAGTATATTGATTATGAGAAGATCTATCTTTCCAGATTCAAGGTACTGAAGAAGGCATTCCATAACAGCGGGATTGAGAAAGATGCAGATTTTCAGGCTTATGTAAGGAACAACAGCTACTGGCTGGATGATTATGCACTTTATATGGCGGTGAAGAACTCTTTTGATGGAGTAAGCTGGAGTGAATGGGATGAGGATATCAAGCTTCGCAGAAGCGGGGCGATGGCGGAGTATCGCGAGAAATATGCCGAAGAAGTGGCTTTTTATCAGTTCCAGCAGTATTTGTTTGCAAAGCAGTGGTTTGCACTGAAAGAGTATGCAAATCAAAAGAAAATAGAGATCATAGGTGACATACCGATCTATGTGGCGTTTGACAGCGCAGATACGTGGGCGAATCCGGAGTTGTTTCAGCTGGATGACACGCTGACGCCGGTGGCGGTTGCAGGATGTCCGCCGGACGCTTTTTCCGCAACGGGACAGTTGTGGGGGAATCCGCTGTATCGCTGGGATTATCACAAAGAAACGGGATATGCCTGGTGGATGAAACGGATCGCGTACTGTTATGAGCTTTATGATGTAGTGCGTATTGATCATTTCCGAGGATTTGATGAATACTATTCTATTCCTTACGGTGATCCTACTGCAGAGTTCGGGCATTGGGAGAAAGGACCGGGATACGATATCTTTAAGACGATGAAGGCACAGCTTGGCGACAAGGCCGTAATCGCGGAGGATTTAGGGTTCTTGACTGATTCAGTCATTAAATTGGTAAAGAAAACCGGATATCCGGGAATGAAGATTTTACAGTTTGCTTTTGATCCCAGAGAAGAGAGCGACTATCTGCCTCATAATTATGTGGCAAACAGTATCGTATATACGGGAACGCATGACAATGACACGACGCTGGGATGGTTCGAACAGCTCAGCAGGAGAGACAGGGCATTTGCGAAGAAGTATCTGCACATTCGAAGCAACAGGGATATTCAGTGGGAGTTTATCCGGGCGGCTATGGCCAGTGTATCAGATACCTGTGTGATCCCTATGCAGGATTATCTGGGACTTGGTGCCGAGGCGAGGATCAATATTCCGTCCACGCTTGGAATTAACTGGAAGTGGAGGATGCTGCCGGGGCAGTTTACGGACGAACTGGCAGAGCGGATCTATGAAATGACGCAGCTGTATGGCAGAGTACAGAAGTGAAACAAACATAATAGATTTAATATAGATGCTGACAGTTCCATTTTCGGGACTGTCAGCATTTGTGTATAAGAATAAAGAAAGGAGCAGTGCAGATGAGAAGGCTTCTGCCGGATCAGAAAATCTGCCTGCTTAAGTTGGAATTATGGTAGGCGGGATCGTCGGTTACGTCTTGATCGAACCAGTCAAGCGGCTGGAACGCCAGTGCTGCATCCTCGGAAGGGAACTCTACTTCCGCGATGATCAATGGTGCGAAGGGCGGCTCAAAAATATCTAATTCTACCGAAAGACTGATCTGGTCAATATCTGAAATATAATCTGACGCAAATGTCGGATCGGTGACTGGAATGACATAGCGTCTCTTGGAAATCACATTTCCGTCGGCTTTTTCCCGCAGATGGTAATAAGAAGTCTCATTTAGCGGGAGGTTATATTCTTCTCTGGACATGAATCCTTTTCCTTTATAGGTTAGGTAGTACTCATCGTCCTGCCTGCGGATTCTGACAACAGGGTCGGTATTCAGATAGGCCTGTTCGATGATGCGGCAGGTGTATTGACCAAGTTCGTCGGGTATTTTTTTAACTGTGAATTTACGTTCGATTTCCATGCTAACCTCCATCCATATCGTAAGCCTGCTTGCGATATTGCTTAATATGATTAGGGTGTCAAAAGGTACTCTGCCCTCTCAGTCTTTCGTAAGCACCTTTTGACACGCTAACCTTAATATAGAAAATTTAAAAATTTTTGAATTTTCAACCTGGCTCTTTTTTGTTCCATTATAGAGGTATTTTATGACGGTGTAAAGTTTGATCGTCTGTCTTCTATATGCGGCCTGTTATGGGCCTGTTATATGAAGGGCTGAATTTTGCTGAGTTTATCTGCAATGCAGGTTATCGTAACAGTTCAGCCTAGCACTATTCCGCGAGTAAAATCGCTTTGTATGCGATTTTGCGAGTTATGCAAGCGCCAAAATGTGACTTTGGAGCATTTTGTGTGCATCAGACGTGACAGTGAAGCCGAAGGCTGAACTGTTACGGGTTATCTGTAATGTGTTAATCTGTTACTTGCCTTGCAATTTTGGGTATGATACTATTTAATATAGTAAAAACGAATCAACATGGTTTGCATCAGTGAAACAAAAATCCATTTGCGAAGCAAATTTTGCATGGATTTTACCTGTTACTGGAACGGAGTGAGCAGTAACATATTTTTCTGCATTTTTTATGGATGTATGCATGTGCTGGAAAGAAAGGGGATCATATGAGTAAAGCGGCAGTTTTTTTTGGAACAGGATTTGAGGAGATCGAAGCGCTGGCGGTGGTAGACATTTTGCGCCGGGCAGGAGTGGAGACCGCAATGGCGTCTGTTATGGATCAGCGGCATGTGGAAGGAGCTCATAATATTATGGTAGAAACAGATATGCTGGACAGAGAAGTGGATTTTGACCAGACTGATTTGATTGTGCTTCCGGGTGGTGCGGCAGGCACGAAGCATCTTGAGGCGTGCGAATTGTTGATGGCACAGGTGGATGCTTTTGCCGGACAGGGCAAGCTGGTTGCTGCAATCTGTGCGGCTCCCAGCATTCTCGGACACAGAGGAATCCTGCGGGGCAGGAAGGCATGTTCTTATCCTTCCTTTGAAAGTCATTTGGATGGCGCGGAAGTGTTACAGCAGCCTGCAGTGATCGATGGAAATATTATTACAGGACGCGGCATGGGTGCGGCGATTCCGTTCAGTCTTGCAATTCTTGAAAAACTTCAGGGAAAAGAGGCTGCACGGCAAATGGCGGAGACGATTATTTATCAGGAGTAATGTTCCGCAGCATACAGGCACAGGGTTTGCTTTCCGGTTTGGGAATGATGCAGAAACGGCATAAAAACAGGTTGTTTTTCTGGCAAAAGTTACCATAATATTTTCATTTTATCCGAACATACTAACATCAAGATAAGCGATACAGTGAGCGCTTTCACAGAGAACAGGATTCGGTTTCGAATCGTTGGATCATCAGAACACAGTTCTGACGGAACAACATGATCTGGGATAAGCGCAAAACGACAGCGCTTATCTCAATAATATAGATAACAGGATGAAATCATGAAAATGAGATCATTCAAATGTATTTCGGAGGTGAAAGAAATGGCAAGCAACAAGACGAATAGAGTAGAAGTTCCTGAAGCTAAGGCAGCAATGGATCGTTTTAAGACAGAGGTTGCATCTGAGTTAGGTGTAAACCTGAAAGAAGGTTACAATGGTGACCTCACATCCAAAGAGGCCGGTTCTATCGGTGGTGAGATGGTTCGTAGAATGATCAAGAACCAGGAAGAGCAGATGAAATAAGCTCGCGGACAGCTAAAAAGAATGACCCGTCTGAGATACTCAGGCGGGTTGTTTTTTTTGAAAAAATACGGTATACTGTACTACGAATTATCTGAAAGCAGATGAAAAGCGTTACGGCCTGGCGTTATACTGCCATGGCGGCAAAATGGTTCTGCATGAAAGAAAGGATGGCAATCCATGAAAAGAAAAATTCTTGCAATGATAATGAGTACTGCTCTTGTCATGACAGTATTTACAGGCTGCGGCGTGCACGGAAATACAGCGTTTGACGGGCAGCACAGCGCAGTTTCGGGGCAGGAGGATACAGGAGAGGGCGATGTGCCGGGCCAGGGAGTTGGAGCGAATGACGGGGAAGCAGACGGGACTGAATCCGGGGCAATGGCCGATGGGGACAGCCGGGGCGTGAAGATTCGGGTAGGGTCTTTGAAGGGTCCCACATCCATGGGACTGTTGCGGCTCATGGATCAGGCGGAAAAACAGGAGTCTTTCAATGATTATGAATTCACGATGACAGCGTCGGCGGACGAACTGCTTCCTGCCGTGGTCGCGGGGGATCTGGATATTGTCCTTGTTCCGGCTAATGTGGCCAGTGTATTATACATGAAGACGGAGGGCGGCGTGTCGGTGATTGACATTAATACGCTGGGTGTTCTCTACATGGTGTCCGGTGATGAGGATATAGCGGACATGGGTGACTTGAAGGGGCGGACAGTCTATCTGACAGGCAAAGGAACCACCCCGGATTATGTCTTGCAGTATCTGCTTCGGGAAAACGGGCTGACCACTGCGGATGTGAAGCTGGAATACAAATCCGAGGCAGCGGAGGTGGCGGCGGTGCTGGCCCAGACACCGGAAGCTGTGGGTGTGCTTCCCCAGCCTTTTGTGACGGCGGCCTGTGCACAGAATGAAGAGCTGTCTGTGGTTATGGATTTGACCAGGGAGTGGGAAGCGGTGCAGGGCGAAGGCGGCAGCAGGCTGGTGACCGGTGTGACGCTGGTGCGGAGCAGCTTTCTGGAAGGAAACCGGGAAGCGGTAGAAAAATTCATGGAAGAACATTGTGCCAGTGCAGCTTTTGCCAATGAACATGTGGAAGAGGCAGCGGAACTGGCAGCGGCAGCAGGTATCATTGACAAGGCGGAGGTGGCGGCCAGGGCCATGCCCCGGTGTAATATCACCTATATTGACGGAGATGAGATGAAGACGGCCCTTTCGGGTTATCTGGCAGTGCTGTTTGAGCAGGATGCGGCTTCTGTAGGCGGCGGCCTGCCGGGGGATGATTTCTATTTTATCCGGTAAGGGATTGACAGAGGCGACAGGACCAATGGTGGAAAAGAGTGCTGACGGGAGCGGGCGCAGGATGGGTAAATGGGTAAGAAAAACAGTTATCATATTGTTCTGGCTGCTTGTCTGGCAGGCGGCGGCGGTGTGGATCCACAATCCCATCCTGCTGGCCGGTCCCGGGCAGGTACTGCAGGCTTTAGGACAGAATCTTCTCCGTGAAGACTTTCTCAAAATCATTTTCTGTTCTTTTTCGAGAATTGGGCTGGGATTTTTTCTGGCTCTTTTTGCCGGAGCAGCGTTAGGCGCGGTCAGCTATCGGATTCCGCTGGCAGAGGAGATTGCAGCGCCGCTTATGTCTGTGCTCAAGTCGGTTCCGGTGGCATCTTTTGTGGTGATCCTTCTGATCTGGTTCGGTTCCGGGCGGCTTTCCTTTTTTATCTGTTTTCTCATCGTATTTCCGAATGTGTATGTGAGTACCTTGGCGGGCCTCAAAAGTGCGGATGAAAAATTGCTTGAAATGGCGCGGGTTTTTGACATGGGCAGGATGAATCGTTTCTTCTATATATATAAGCCTGCCGTGATGCCGTATCTGAACAGCTGTCTCAGGGTATCCTTAGGGATGAGCTGGAAATCCGGAGTGGCGGCGGAGGTGATCGGACTTCCTGCTTATTCACTGGGGGAACGGCTTTATATGTCGAAGATATATCTGGACACTGCGGGGGTGCTTGCGTGGACATTGACGGTGATACTGATCAGCTTTTTATTTGAAAAGGCAGTATTGTGGTTGACTGAAATAGTCGACAAGTGGAAGCCATATCCGATAACCGGAGGAATGGGCGGCTTTCACTTGCCGCAAAGTGCCGGGAATCAGCAGAAGAGGCATGGAAGAAATAAGCTGCAAAGCGGAAAGCAGGCAGACTGTTCCGAAGAAAAGGACGTCCGGGACAACCGTCACGTGAGAGTTTCCCATGTGAGTAAATCCTACGGAGATATGCAGGTGCTTCAGGATTACAGCCTGACGCTTCGCGGGGGAGATCGTTACCTGCTGACAGCACCTTCCGGAGCAGGCAAAACCACACTGCTGCGTCTGTTGACCGGACTGGAAAGTGCTGATCGGGGAACGGTGGAAGGCGTTCCGCGGCAGGTGGGTATGGTATTTCAGGAGGACAGGCTCTGCGAGGAGTATGATGCAGTCTGTAATATTATGCTGGGAATGGGTAAGCTTATGAAGGGGAAGCGGTGTGCCGGAAAGCAGGTTGTTGAGCATGTCCGTGCAGAGGCCGCAAAAATTCTGCCGTCGGACTGTCTGAACCGGCCGGTCAGAGAACTCAGCGGCGGAATGCGCAGACGGGTGGCTCTTCTGAGGGCGGTGCTTTCCGGGGCGGATCTGCTGGTTCTGGATGAACCGTTTACCGGACTTGATGAGGAAAACCGGATCCGGTGCGGGGAATATCTTCTGGAACATCTGGCAGGAAAAACACTGCTGGCTACAAGCCACCGGATGGAAGATGTGGAATTGCTGCGGGGAATAAGAGTCAGCCTGGTATTTCCCGGAAGTCTGTGCAGGCAGGAATAGCGGGAATGATGCAAACCCGGAAATGTTATACTAGCATTTTCCAGAAGTTTGTGCTATAATGCTTAAATGACTGTGACTGGCAGTAAAATCAGACTTCCGGTCAGGGTAAAGTTGCGGAGAATACATGTCCCGGAGGCAGTTGAAGGAGGAACCCATACAATGAGTTTACAGGTCGAGAAATTAGAAAAGAACATGGCAAAGCTTACCATCGAGGCCAGCGCCGAAGATTTGGAGAAAGCGATCGAGAAGGCTTATCAGAAGCAGAAGAAACAGATCAGCATTCCGGGATTCCGGAAGGGCAAAGTACCGCGTCAGATGGTAGAGAAAATGTACGGTAAAGAGGTATTTTACGAGGATGCGGCGAATGAACTGATCCCGGACGCTTATGACAAGGCTCTGGAAGAGTGCGAGGAGGATATTGTTTCTTCTCCGAAGATTGAAGTGACACAGATTGAGGCAGGCAAACCCTTTGTATTTACGGCTACTGTTGCGCTGAAGCCTGAGGTGAAGCTCGGCAAGTATAAGGGTGTGAAGATCGGTAAGATAGATTCCGAGGTTACCGAGGAAGAGATCGACGCAGAGATAGAGAGAGAGCGTGAGAAGAACGCAAGAAATATTTCCGTAGAAGACAGACCGGTAAAGGACGGCGATATGACGGCGCTTGACTTCGAAGGCTTTGTGGACGGCGAGGCGTTTGAAGGCGGCAAGGGCGAGAACTATCCGCTGACCATCGGTTCCGGTGCGTTTATCCCCGGCTTTGAAGAGCAGCTTGTGGGAGCGGAGATCGGGAAAGAAGTGGAAGTGAAGGTTACCTTCCCGGAAGATTATCAGGCAGAGAACCTGAAAGGCAAAGAAGCGGTATTCAAATGTACGATCAAAGAGATCAAGGAGAAAGAGCTTCCTGAACTGGATGACGAGTTTGCAGGTGAGGTGTCAGAGTTTGACACTATGGCTGAGTATCGGGAAGATGTGAAGAAGAATCTGGCCGAGAAGAAGGAAAAGGATGCGAAGAACGCCAGAGAAGAAGCGGCTGTCAAGGCGGCTGTGGAGGTTTCTGAGATGGAGATCCCGGATGCCATGTTAGAGACACAGCAGAGACAGATGGTGGATGAATTTGCACAGAGAATTACCATGCAGGGGCTTTCTATGGAGCAGTATTTCCAGTTCACAGGCACTAACTACCAGAAGATGGTAGAGCAGGTGAAGCCTCAGGCTGAGGAGCGTATCCGTGCAAGACTTGTGCTGGAAGCGATCGTCAAAGCCGAGAAGATTGAAGCCACAGAGGAAGATTACGAGAAAGAGCTGGAGACAATGGCCGAGGTATATCAGATGGACGTTGCGAAGGCGAAGGAACTTCTGGGAGAAAAAGAGAAGAACAATATCATGCTGGATCTGGCAGTCAGAAAAGCGGCTGAGTTCGTAGCTGAACATGCCAAAGAGAGCAAGAAATAGGCGCGCAGTAAGCGCATAATGATGTGAACATGCCTTGCGGCAGAGCAACGGGGTATGGGAAATAACGTTAATTGCAGAAACGGAGGAATCGGAATGCCATTAATACCTTATGTCATTGAGCAGACTTCCAAGGGAGAACGCTCTTACGACATTTATTCAAGATTATTAAAAGAGAGGATCATTTTTCTCGGAGAGGAAGTCAACGATGCGTCTGCCAGTGTGATTGTGGCACAGATGCTGTTTCTGGAATCAGAGGATCCGGAGAAGGACATCCATCTGTATATCAACAGTCCGGGCGGCGTGATCACTGCGGGAATGGCGATTTACGATACCATGAATTTTATCAAGTGCGATGTTAACACCGTATGTATCGGTATGGCGGCAAGCATGGGCGCTTTCCTTCTGGCAGGCGGCACCAAGGGTAAGAGAATGGCGCTCCCCAATGCGGAGATTATGATCCATCAGCCCGCAGGCGGCGCTCAGGGACAGGCAACAGAGATTGAGATAACGGCGAAGCATATTCTTGCCACAAAAGAGAAAATGGCAAGGATCATGGCGGAGAATACCGGACAGGATTTTGAAGTGATCATGGCGGATACAGAACGTGACAACTGGAAGACTGCTGAGGAAGCGCTTTCTTACGGTCTGATCGACAAGATCATTACCAATCATGCCAATGCCGTTTAAGACAAAGTGCGGCTGCAGGGCGTGAGGTCAGGCAGCCGCTGAATAATGAATGAAGGATGTGCAAATAGTGCGCGGAAATGAGGATTAAAATGGCAAGGAATTCTGATGACAAGGTGAGGTGTTCTTTTTGCAACAAAACGCAGGATCAGGTCAAGAAGCTGATCGCCGGTCCGGCGGGAGTCTATATCTGTGATGAGTGCGTGGATATCTGTGCGGACATTATCGAGGAAGAGTATGAGGAAGATCCGGAAGTAGAGGAAATGGAGATCAATCTCTTAAAACCGGTGGAGATCAAAAAATTTCTTGACGATTATGTGATCGGGCAGGAGGAAGCCAAGAAGGTACTGGCGGTTTCCGTTTACAATCATTACAAGCGTGTGATGGCGCCGCAGGATGACGAGGACGGCGTGGAGCTGCAGAAGAGCAATATCATTATGATCGGGCCTACGGGTTCGGGTAAGACTTATCTTGCACAGACACTGGCGAAGATTATCAATGTACCTTTTGCGATCGCCGATGCAACTACTCTGACCGAGGCAGGTTATGTGGGTGAGGATGTGGAGAACATCCTGCTGAAGCTGATTCAGGCGGCTGACTATGATATTGACCGTGCCCAGTACGGCATTATCTATATTGATGAGATTGACAAGATAACGAAAAAGAGTGAAAATGTATCCATTACAAGAGATGTTTCCGGAGAAGGCGTACAGCAGGCGCTGTTAAAGATTATTGAGGGAACGACGGCCAGTGTTCCACCCCAGGGCGGGAGAAAGCATCCCCATCAGGAACTGCTTCAGATTGATACGTCAAATATCCTTTTCATCTGCGGCGGAGCTTTCGATGGATTGGATAAGATCGTAGAGGAGCGGCTGGACCGCAATTCCATCGGTTTTAATGCGCAGATCGTGGAGAAGAGCAGCAAGGATATCGGTGCGGTACTCAAGGAGGCAGCGCCGCAGGATCTGATGAAATTTGGCTTGATTCCTGAGTTTATCGGTCGTGTGCCGATCACCATTACTTTGGAAGGCCTGGATAAAGAGGCTCTGATCCGTATTTTACGGGAGCCCAAGAATGCGCTGATCAAACAGTATAAGAAGTTGTTTGAGTTCGATGAGGTCAGGCTTGATGTGGAAGATGATGCGGTGGAAGAAATCGCGCGGCTTGCTTTTGAGCGTAAGACCGGCGCCAGGGGCCTGCGTTCCATCATGGAAAAAGTTATGATGGATGTTATGTATGAGATTCCGTCCAATGATAATATTGCAGAATGCATTCTGACAAAGGATGCCGTGAGCGGCGATGGAGAACCTCGTATTACCTACCGCAACAGATTGCTGCAGGCTGAATAAAATAACGGATGCCAGGCTTCGCCAGCATCCCCTATGTAAAATGTAAACGCCGCCGGAATTTCGGCGGCGTTTATGTCTTTTGTTCGCCCGGCGGCGCACGTTTAGGAAATCATAAAGATAGATACCGATAAATATGCGGACAAGATATAAAAATATGAATATGGATGAGAATATAAACAGAAGTATGAATGCAGATTTCAATACAGATATGAATGTAAATAGAAACACAGATTCAAATACATATATTTATCTGGGGATACCGGATGGAGAGGCACTGCCGACAGTGGCCCTCCGCGGACTGACGATCCTGCCGGGAATGGTGATCCATTTTGATCTGAACAGAGCCCGGTCGATTGAGGCGGTGGAACAGGCCATGCTGGCAGACCAGAGAATCCTGGTGGTGACACAGCGCAATGCAGAGGAGGAGGAACCTGGATTTGAGGATCTTTTTGAGATGGGGACCGTTGCGGTCATCAAACAGGTCAGCAAACTGCCGGGACATACGCTTCGCATTCTGGCAGAAGGAAGATCCAGAGCGAAATTGTGTCGTTTGATACAGGAAGAGGGGCATCTGGTGACAGAGGTGTCCTATGAAAAAGATGACATGACAGGAATATCGGATGCGGCAGAGGAAGCGATGACCAGAATGGTCAGAGAAGCTTTTGCGGCTTATTATACATGTTTTCCGAAGGTAGGAAAAGCCGTGGCAGATCAGATCGAAGAGAAAATGCCTCTGGGGATGCTGCTTGATTGTATCGCTATCAATATGCCTTTGACAGTGGCAAATAAACAGAAGATATTGTCTGCGGTGGCAGTGCAGGAACGGTTTGAGGTGTTGACCGGTATACTTAACCGGGAAGTGGAAATCACGCACATTAAAAACGAATTGGCACAAAAGATCAGAGGCCGCATAGATAAGAACCAGAAAGAATATATTTTGCGGGAACAGCTACAGTATATTAAAGAAGAACTGGGCGAGAACAACAGCGATTCCGACGTGGAGAACTTTGAGGCGGCAGTGGAGAAGCTGAAGGCCGGGAAAACAGTGAAAGAGAAGATCCGCAAAGAAATCAGCCGTTATAAGACGCTGTCGGCAAGCCACTCGGAGGCAGCGGTGGAACGGGCCTATATAGAAACATTGCTGGAACTGCCCTGGGGTAAGGCTTCCAGAGACAGCAAGGATATGAGGGCGGCGCAGGAGATTCTGGAATCACAGCATTACGGTCTTCATAAAGTAAAGGAACGTATACTGGAATATCTGGCAGTACGTATTCTGAAAGGGAAAGGGCAGGGGCCGATCATCTGTCTTGTGGGACCGCCTGGTACGGGTAAGACCTCTGTGGCGAAAAGTGTGGCAGAGGCTTTAAATAAAAAATATGTGCGTATTTGTCTGGGAGGTATCCGTGATGAGGCAGAGATCCGGGGACACCGGAAGACTTATGTGGGAGCCATGCCGGGCAGAATTACCAGTGCCGTCAGGCAGGCCGGGGTGAAGAATCCGCTGATGCTGCTTGATGAGATCGACAAGGTGAGCAGCGATTATAAGGGAGATCCGGCTTCCGCACTGCTGGAAGTACTGGACGGAGAGCAGAACAGCGCTTTCAGGGATCATTATGTGGAGATTCCCATTGATCTGTCGGAAGTATTGTTCATCGCAACCGCAAATACGACGGACACCATTCCGAAGCCGCTGCTTGACCGTATGGAAGTGATCGAGATCAACAGCTACACGGCAAACGAGAAATTTCATATAGCGAGGGAATATCTGGTGGACAAGCAGTTATGCAAAAACGGCATAACGCAAGAAAATCTTAAGTTTACGGATGAAGCACTGCGTGCTATGATACGTTTATACACAAGAGAGGCAGGTGTCCGCGGCCTGGAAAGGCAGATCGGCGCCGTGTGCCGCAAGACTGCAAGAAAACTGCTGGAAGAGAGGCAGAAGAGGGAAGCGGATACTGTGTGTGTCGCATCTCCGAATGAAGGGGATGAAAACGGGAAAAATCTTATAACAGAAGATAATCTGGAAGCATATCTCGGCAAGCCGAAATATATGCAGGATAAGATTGCAAAGAAGGATGAGATCGGTATTGTGCGCGGACTTGCCTGGACCAGCGCGGGCGGTGATACTTTGCAGATAGAAGTCAATGTGATGCCCGGTGAAGGAGAGATTGACTTAACAGGTCAAATGGGAGATGTGATGAAAGAATCCGCCCGGATCGCCATGAGTTATGTGCGCTCTGTCAGTGAACAGCACGGCGTATCGGAGGAAATCTACAGAACAAGAGATTTCCATATTCATATCCCTGAGGGAGCCGTTCCGAAGGACGGGCCTTCCGCCGGCATTACCATGGCTACGGCAATTTTTTCGGCGGTGACGGATACTCCCGTGTGTGCAGATGTGGCAATGACCGGAGAAGTCACTTTGCGGGGAAGGGTTTTGCCCATCGGAGGATTGAAAGAGAAGATCCTTGCGGCGAAGACGGCAGGCGTGAAAACGGTGCTTGTACCCCGGGAGAATGCAAAGGATATTGAGGAACTGGATGAGGAGATCAAGGGCGGTCTGCAGATCCGGCTGGTGGAGCATATGGAGGAAGTTCTCGGGTATGCGTTGAAAAAGTCCTGAGATCATTGGCAAAAAAGAGGATGATCGCAGGCTGTGGAAAGGTACGGTTGTAAATATGGTAATCAAGAATGTAAATCTGGAAACGGTGTGCGGGATCACCAGTAAACTGCCGGAGAATAAACTGCCGGAGCTGGCTTTCGCGGGTAAGAGTAATGTGGGGAAGTCGTCGCTGATCAACGGGCTTATGAACCGCAAATCACTGGCACGTACCAGTTCCCAGCCGGGTAAGACACAGACCATTAATTACTATAATGTCAACGGGCAGATGTATTTCGTGGACCTGCCGGGTTACGGGTATGCAACTGCAAACGAGCAGGTGAAGGCGCAGTGGGGGAAATTAATTGAAGATTATCTGCATCAGTCAAAAATGATCCGGGCAGTCTTTCTCCTGATTGATATCAGACATGCACCTTCAGAAAATGATAGGATTATGTACGACTGGATTCTGGACCGGGGCTATAAGCCCATTATTATAGCGACGAAAGCGGATAAAATCAAGAGAAGCCAGCTTTCCAAACAGATCAGGCTTATTTGTGACACGCTTGACGTAGTTGACGACACTACTGTCATTCCGTATTCCGCACTGTCTAAACAGGGCAGAGAGGAGATATATGAGCTGCTGGATGACATGCTGAAGGAGGAGCTTACATGAAACAATCCTGTAAAACATATCTTAAGGTGATTCTGAATCTGATTACTGCATTGGTAGTACTTCTGCTGTGTGTTTTTCTCCTGCCGAAATGTATTGTGTTCTTTATGCCTTTTATCATCGGGTGGATCATAGCGCTGATCGCCTCTCCGGTGGTAAGGTTTTTTGAGGAAAAGCTGAAAATCAGACGTAAGGGAGCTTCGGTGATCGTGATCGTGGCCGTGCTTGCGGTGGTGATTCTGCTTGTTTATCTTATTGGCGCGAAGCTGGTCCGCGAGGGCATTAATTTTGCCAATGAACTGCCTGTACTCTGGGAAGGTATCATGAATGAGTTCAATCAGGTCGGAGAGAATCTGGAAGGAATCTATAACCGGCTGCCGGTGGATATGCAGAATACCCTGGATAATCTGGGAAACAATATGGGTGCGTTTTTTGACGGGATCATAGAGCAGGTCGGATCGCCTACTTTTGAAGCTGTGGGCAATGTGGCAAAGCAGCTTCCCGATATTTTCCTTGGCGTGGTCATGTGCATTTTGTCAGCCTACTTTTTTGTGGCAGATAAGACTTATATGTCGAATGCCATGAAAAAATACGTGCCGGGTGCAGTGCTTTACCGATGGGATCTGATCCGCAGAAGCTTCCGGAATGTGGTGGGCGGATATTTTAAGGCACAGTTTAAAATCGAATGCTGGGTTTATATCCTGCTGGTGATCGGTCTGCTTGCTCTGCATGTGCGCTATGCGTTTCTTGTGGCGCTGGGCATTGCATTTCTGGATTTTCTGCCGGTGTTCGGTACCGGTACGGTCATGATCCCGTGGGCGGTCATTGAGATTCTCAACAAGGATTACAAGATGGCGGTGGGACTGCTCATTATCTGGTGTGTGGGACAGCTGATCCGTCAGATGATCCAGCCGAAGATCGTCGGAGACTCTTTGGGAATGGATGCCATACCGACACTTTTTCTTCTTTTTATAGGATACAAACTGGCCGGCGTAATGGGCATGATTTTTGCCGTTCCTATTGGAATCATTGTTGTGAACCTGTATGAAGAGGGTGTGTTCGATACCACGAAGCAGAGTATCGAGATCCTGGTGGCCGGTTTTAATAAATTCCGGCGGATCAGGCCGGAGGATACGGCCGTTGTGGAAGAATACGAACGGGAAGCGGAGAGCCGTTATAAGAGAGAGCTTGCGTCTGTCCGCGCCGGAGAACGTGAACTGGAAGAGGCATCGAAGATCAGGATCGAGGAACCGCTGATTATTAAGAAGATCATCGGCAGAAAGCCGGGGGAGAACGGTAACGGCGGCAGGGACAATAAAGTATAAATGAAAGAAGGAAGAGTCATGCAGGTTACGGTTTTTAATTGCAGGTCTTTTGATGAAAAAGATCTTTTTATTGAATATGCGGCGAAGCTGGGATTGGAGCTTGTGCTCTGCCCCGATGCGCCGGATCTGAATAATGTATCGCTTTGTAAGGGAAGCAGATGTGTGGATGTGATCACGTCGAAAATTGATGCGGATCTGATCCGGGCCTTCCGCGATAACGGGGTGGAATACATTACAACCAGAACCATCGGGTACGATCATATTGACCTGGAAGCGGCCAGAGCCTGCGGGATCAAGGTAGGCAATGCACCTTACGGCCCTCACGGTGTAGCGGATTATACAGTGATGCTGATCCTTATGTCCATCCGCAGAATGGGTGCAATTCTGGGCAGAACCGCATTGCAGGATTATACACTGGCGGGGCTTGACGGAAGAGAATTGAGGGATTTGACTGTAGGAGTCATTGGAACCGGCCGGATAGGAGCCACGGTAGTGCGCAGCTTGTCGGGATTCGGCTGCCGGATTCTTGCTTATGATCTATATGAAAAAGAAGAGGTAAAGCAGTATGCGGACTATGTGTCTCTTGCACAGATCTGGAAAGAAGCGGACGTGATCACTTTACATACGCCTCTCACGGAGGCAAATCATCATCTGATCTGTGCCGATACGATTGCGCAGATGAAGGACGGCGTGGTGATCGTCAATACGGCGAGAGGCGCGTTGATCGATTCCGATGCCTTTATTGAGGCCATTGAAAACGGTAAAATTGGCGCAGCGGGATTAGATGTTGTAGAAAATGAGTTTGGACTATACTATTATGACCACAAATCGGATATATTAAAGAATAGGGAACTTGCACTTCTCAGAAGTTTTCCGAATGTAACGGTGTCTCACCACATGGCTTTCTATACAAAGAACTATGTGGAGACTGTAGTCATGGACTCTCTCAAGAGCTGTAAATGCTTCATGGAGGGACAGGAAAATCCCTGGGAAGTCATCTGAAAACAGAGAAGGAGAATGTATGATGCAAAAAAGAATCCCGTGGAAGGTTTGGATGAAGATCTTTTTTGCTTTCTATATTATTTTTGTCATTAAAGTTATTATTTTCAAATATCCGATAGAAAGGCTTCAGGCGATAGCCGCCACATGGCAGAAGGACGTCATACTGGAAGGGCTTGGAACAGCCAATTTTGTGCCTTTTAAAACAATAAAAATGTATATTGATTATGCCTACAAATTAAATAGTGTGGAGAATCTGGCAGGAAATATACTTGTTTTTGTGCCCTTTGGCTTCCTGCTTCCGCTGGCATCGGACGAGAGGCGGAGATTTGCGGATGTATTTATACCGGCTTTCGTGTTTGTGCTTGGCATCGAGATGTTTCAGCTTTTCAGTGCATTCGGCGCTTTTGATGTGGACGATATTCTTCTGAACTGCCTTGGGGCCGTGATTGGTTATGTCTGCTATAAAGTGATGTGCGCGTTATGGATCAGAAAGCATGGATTCGTGGATATACAGTCTGTGTATCCATCCGAAAAGAGGTTGTGGACGGCGGGCAAAGCGGATGCGGGAGAGAGTACAGACGGATAGGACAGATTTTTCAAAAATGATTTGATGACAAGGGAATATGGATAGAAAAAAGTAAATAATGCGGGCGGGGGATATGGTATGGGTAATTTGTTAAAAAGACTAAAGACAAATATTGTGGTTTCGGCGGTGCTTTGCATTCTGCTGGGACTGGTGCTGGTATTGTGGCCGGATCTTTCCATGAAGATCGTATGTATTGCCATCGGTGCGGCGCTGCTGATCGGCGGCGGTGTGCGCCTGGCGGGCTATTTTACGGTGAGAGACGGAAGCATGTATGCCCAGATGAATCTGATTATGGGCATTATTCTGGCAGTGGTAGGAATCTGGATTCTGATCAAACCGGAAAAGGTTCTGGCCATCATTCCGATCATCGTTGGCATTGTAATCGTACTTCACGGGGTCAATGATCTGCAGCAGGCGATGGCACTTTATAAGGAGAAGTACGATAAATGGTGGATTGCGCTGCTTTTGGGTGTGCTTACGGCCGCTTTTGGCGTATTGCTGATCTGCCGTCCTTTTGCGGCGCTGGATACGGTGGTCATGCTGATCGGTATCTTTTTGGTCTATGACGGAGTTTCCGATCTATGGATTGTGTCCAGAATCTACAGGACTGCCAGGGCGATGAAGCAGGAAGCGGAGGCAGTTGTGGTAGAAGCGGAGGAAATTGACCCGTAACGGCAAAGCAATGCGGTAATGGAGTAGTACGACGCGGCAAAAGGAATGCCGAAATGCTGTGGACAGCCAGGATGGACGGCAGGCGGCAAAAAAACGGGTTGTAAATTTTAATGAGAAGTAATAAAATAGAAACAGAATAAATCGGCAGACAAAAATCAGCTTTCACAGGCAGAAAGAGGAGATCGGATATGATGATCGGAGCATTAAGTGCATATGGTGTCCAGCCATATGTATATAATACTAATATCGTAAGTTCGGCGAGCATGAATAAGCTTTCCAGAATTTCTGACGATGTGCTGGATAAGAAAATCGATTACAGTGAACTTGCGGACGAGAGTAAGAATATCAATCCTTTGAAAAAGGGTCAGACACTTGATTTTCAGAGTATGCTTCAGATGCAGATGCAGCGTGGACAGAGTAACGCAGCAAGAATCATGAGACCGGCAGAAGACACCACCGACGGGGCGGAAGAGACAGCACAGGCATCCGGAGCGGTTGTGGCTCAGTTTGGCGGGGCATCCGTACAAGCTGCGGCAGCAGACGATATGACGGAAGCCGGCGGTGTGAATGCGGTAAAACCGGCATCGGGTGAGAGTGCCGGGGCGGCAGATACAGGCAGCGGCAGTATAAGCTATCAGATGCAGCAGGCATTAAATGCTTATGAAATGTTTATGACAGCTTAAGATGGCTTAAACTTCGGCAATGTCAGGTTTTGAACCTTGCAGCCAGGTGAATGAGATCCGGCGGAGAATTCCGCCGGTTTTTGTATATACAGGAAAAACAGAATCCGGGAGCGTCAATAAAGATAATGTACAATATACATGATACCTTGAATCTGCATTTAGAGGAAAAACAGTATAAGGATTTGATCGAACGGTATCATTTTACACGGGAAGATCTGCAACGGCTTAAGTGGCTGGGAAAACTTGCCGTGAAAGCGGCAATGCCGGAGATGTATTGCGGAATCATGGATGAATCGAGCAGTGACGGTGAGATCAAAGCACCAGCGGCAGACAGTGACGGCGAGATCAAAGCACCGGCGGCAGGCAGTGACGGCGGGATCAAAGCATCGGCGGCAGGCAGTGACGGTGAGATCAAAGCACCGGTGGCGGACTCTGGCGGCGCAATCAGAGAAGCCGGCCAGATCTGTGATAAGCATGGCGGGCGGGCGGAGGATAAACGGCTGGCTGTGATCGTGACGCTGGGGAGCGGATTTGACATGCTGCAGGAACGGTATATGCAGAGAGGGCGGTTGTCAGAGGGATATATGCTGGAATGTATCGGCATGGAGCTTTTGTGCAATGCTTATGAACAGACGGCAGAACGTATTTATGGACATACAGGTATGTGGATATCAGGATTTGACTTTCTGGGTGACAGAGAACCCCTCAGCCGCATGACAGAAATTTTTCAAAAGATACAGCCGCGGGAGATTCAGTACAATCAGGCATATATGCTGACACCGAAGAAGACAGTGATATTTTTAACGGATCTTTGTGAGAAACGAAAAGAGAGTTACTGCCACGTCTGTACAGACTGTGGGAATATGAATTGTCCAAACAGGAAAACTTAGGAAAGGATAACAAAAATGTACCAATACATACTTTTTGATCTTGACGGAACACTGACCGACCCGAAACAGGGTATTACAGGTTGTGTGCAGTATGCGCTTCACAGGCTTGGCATTGAGGAACATGACAGGGACAGGCTTGAGCCGTTTATCGGACCGCCGCTCCTTGACAGCTTTCGTGAGTTCTACGGAATGGATGATGAAAAGGGCAGACAGGCGGTGGCATATTACAGAGAAAGATTTTCTGATGTCGGATTGTTTGAGAATGAGATTTATCCGGGCATACGGCAGATGCTTGAGCGTCTGCAGAAGGCGGGCAGGCATCTTGCAGTGGCGTCCAGCAAGCCTACGGTGTTTGTGACAAAGATTCTGGAACATTTCGGGATTCTGGATTATTTTGAAGTGATCGTTGGAAGCGAACTGGACGGAACGAGGGCGAAAAAAGAGGAAGTGGTGGAGGAGGCTTTACGGCAGCTTCTGGGAAGAGAGCCATTAGAGAAAGCATCTGACGGGGCAGCAGATACAATGCAGTGTTGTGACGTTGTCATGGTAGGTGACCGGAAATTTGACATTGAGGGTGCGAAGGCGTTTCAGATTGCGTCTGTGGGGGTATCTTACGGATATGCGGCAGCAGGTGAACTGGCGGCGGCAGGTGCAGATGTGATTGTGGATACGGTGGAAGAACTGGAAAGAGAGCTTTTATAAAAATGTTTTTATGACGGCTTTCCGGCAGCAACAGGAGAAAGAACAGTTTACGGCACTGTTTCGCTGAAAAGAAGAGAGGACAGGCTATTATGCAGCACAATAATATTTTCTATAAAATATGGGCTATTTTTAAGCCCTTCATCATGTACTACTTTTGTTATACCGCGGTATTTATTCTGCTTCTGTCTCTGTGCCGGTTCATAGCTTACAGAATGGGAAGCGTATATCAGGCCCGTCTTATCAATAACAGCGAGACTGTGACCGGATTAGTCAGCGGCTTATCCATGGTCATTGCAGTTCTGCCTCTTATTCCGATGCTGCGGGCAGAACTGGCGGAGCACAGGCGCTCTTTACAGGAAAAAACAGCACATTCTTTGATCGGCGCGCCAGCGTTGTGCCTTACGGTTGTGCTGGCGGTTTCGGCTTCCCTGGGGCTTAACAGTCTGTTAACTTTGACCGGTCTGGTCGAAGCTTCGGCAGGCTACCGCGATGTGGCAAGACAACAGTATGGCGTGATGTTTGCCGCAGGTATGGTTCTGTATGGACTGATCGCACCGGTCACGGAGGAGATTGTCTTTCGCGGGCTGTTTTTTAACCGTCTGCGGCGTTACTGCCCCCCTATGACTGCAGTGTTCCTGTCAGGAATACTGTTCGGCCTTTATCACGGCAATCTTGTACAGGGATTATATGGCGGATGCATGGGGATATTGATGGCTTATCTGTATGAGCGGATGCACAGCTTTCTGATCCCGTGCCTGTTTCATGCAACGGCGAATCTTATGGTGTACACAGCCGCACAAAGCGGAGAGCTGCAAGGGTGGATTTTTACCGTTCCCGGCTGTATCTTTCTGCTTGCAGCTGCCGCGGGATGTGTGATATTTACAGAAAAAATATGGAATCGCTGATTTTATAATCCTGCCATCATCATTCCTACCAACTGATCCCTCTGTACGGCATCCTGGGAACCTTTGATCTGGGATGACATGCTGTCAAGTTCCAGCTTGTTGGCAGAGGCAGCCAGCAGTTTTGCCTGAAAAGCCCTTTTCTGGGCCTCTACCTCTTCGGCTCTGCGTTCGGCCTGAGCCTGACTGCGCAGTCTTATTTTATTTTCCATAGAATTCAATACCTGTTTCATAGCATCCATGATAGCTTCCTCCTCTTTTATGAATATGCAATTCCTGATGAACCTGTTTATATATCTATCGGACATTTTTCCTCAGTTATAAACCCGTTTTGCCGAAAAGCCTGTTTTTTGGTATGAAAGGAGCGATATTCGCTGGGGGTACAGCCCTTTCTCTGTTTAAAGGTTCTGTTAAAAGTAGAAATGCTGGCAAAACCGGAGAGCATGGCCACTTCTGTGATGGATAATTCAGGATGGAGCAGAAGTTCTTCGGCTGCCGAGATTCTTCTGAAGCACAAATATTCATAAAAAGTACAATTCGTATATTGCTTAAACAGTCTGGTAAAATAGTATTTTGAGAAACCGCTGTGTGAGGCGGCTGCCTCTAAAGTCAGGTTTTCCGTATAGTGTTGTTCGATGTATGCCAGCAGTGTATTGAACCGCTGATGATATCCGGAAGGTTCCGGACAAGACGGGGCAGAAGGGCATGAGTGGCAATGGTTTGAACTGCTGCAGATAAGCAGAAGCAGCCGGATCAGATCAGAATAGATCATCAGGCTGCGAAATTCGGATGCCTCGGCATATTCATTGTGCATCTGCAAAATTAAGTGATGAATATCGTTGTAAATATATGCATGTGAAGATCTGGTTATGTGCAGACATGTAGTCATAAGTGCACGGATGGTCGAATATCCCTGTATCCGGGAAAGAACAGAGTCGTCAAACTGTAAAATATAGCGGCTTCCCTTCAGGGGAGCGCAGACCGCGTGTACCATGCGGGCGGGAATAATCAGAATGTCGCCCGGAAGCAGATGATACCGGCAGCCGCAGGCTTCGATATCATAATAATTTTCTACAGGCATGATGATCTCAAGCGGATGATGCCAGTGGGCATTAAAGCTGAGAGGGCGCTCACTGAGCCAGATACGGATCGGAACATCCTCCTCAAAGCAGAATGTCGCATGGATCTCTGCGGCTGTACCGGACGAACCGGTGTTTTCAGAATTGGATTTATATGATCCTTCGGGTAAAGTATGTTTAGCCATATGTGTCTTTTCATCTCCGTATTCAGGTGAATTTAGCTGATTACCACACTTGATGTAAAGTCTATCATAAAGTATATATAAAGTAAATATTTTGAAATATACAAAATACCTTCCCCTGGTATAGAAAATACCTTCCTGATTAAATTGCGGAGTGAAGAATACAGGAGCAGCGGGGTCGAAAAATGGCCATAAAAATACAAAAAATAGCAATATCTGAAAAATGCAGCGCAATATTTGAATGGTGCACGCATATCAGAATCAATATAATAACATATGTATGAAGGGGGAACATATATTTTTGGAGGGATGAGTATGAAACAGAAGAAAAAGGTCACTTATAAGATCACGGCATGCATTTTGACCTTACAGTTTATCGTGCTTGCCGTTCTGTGTGTATTTGTTAGCAGGACGATCACCGGAAATATCCGAAAGAATACCATTGACAGTATGCAGACCATCGTTGATGACCGTTCACAGATCATACAGAGTTATGTGCGGGAGACGGAAGGATACCTGACAGCATACAGCAGAGCCGGAGAAATCAGGGAACTGCTTTTAAAGCCGACAGATCCGGATGCCGTGGCTGCTGCACAGAAATATACAGAGAGTTTCAGTGGTGATATAGAGAATCTGGAAGGAATCTATGTCAGTGAATGGAACACGCACGTACTGGCACATACGAATGCCGCAGTGGTGGGAATCACCACAAGAGAAGGAGAGCCGCTTAAGGCATTGCAGGATGCCATGCTGTCGGCGGACGGTGTTTATAATGCAGGATTCATCTTTTCACCGGCCAGCGGGAAGCAGATTGTTTCCATCTACCGGGCCTGCATGGATGAACAGGGAACTCCGGTGGGACTGGTGGGAGCCGGTATCTATATTTCCGGTTTGAAAGAGGCGCTGGACAGCCTGCCTACAGCCGGTCTGGAAAATGCGGAATATTATCTGGTCAATACACAGACGGGAGAATACATTTTTCATCATGATGAAGAGAAGCTTGGAAAGGCTGCACAGGAAACCTATGTGACCAATATTATAGAAGAACTGAAAGAAGGCGGAGAGGAGCAGGAAATAACCAGATATGTGGAGTACAGCGATGACGGTACGGACAGCATTGCGGCGTATCACTATCTCGCGGACAGAGACTGGCTGTTTATTCTGACAGATACCGCAGATGAAATTTTTGCCACTGCCGGGGAAGCCGGAAGACAGTTGATGGTTTTGTGCGGTATCGCGCTTATGCTGCTGCTGGGCGCTACTTATCTTGTTATTTCGATATTTATGAGACCGCTGTCGCCTATTACGAAGACCCTTCTGAAGATTGCGGCATGTGATATCAGTGATGAGACAGAGATTCAGAAGCATATGAGCCGTAATGACGACCTGGGCGAGATGGCGAATGCTTCAGACAGTGTGATCCGGTCACTGAACGGAATCATGAGTACCCTTAAAACCTGCTGTTCCAGACTGGAAGACAAAGCGGCGGAACTTCGGGGGTCATCCGCGAATCTGGTGGAGTGTGTGACCGAGAATATCTCCACATCCCAGGAGCTTTCCGCCAGTCTGGAAGGTGTTAACGGCGCTATTGAGCGGGTGAACGACGAGATCGGGGTTATGCACAATTCAATCGGAGAGGTTGTTGACAGTCTGAAAAACAGTTCCGAATCCAGTGAAGCCATGATGAACGGCGCTATAGAGATGAGAAAGAGCGCGGATGCGTCTTTCGAAAATACGAAGACGCGGCTGGAAAAGACAAAAGTTTCCGTGAAGGATGCGCTGGAAAGCCTGAACAAATTGTCCCAGATCAACGGCATGGCGGCCGGTATTCTGGACATTGCCAACCAGACAAATCTTTTGTCCATCAATGCATCCATCGAGGCGGCAAGGTCCGGCGAGATGGGAAGAGGGTTTGCGGTTGTGGCGGGAGAAATCGGCAATCTGGCTGAGACTGCCAAGGTCACTGCCGCACATATCAGGGAACTGTGTGAATCATCCAATGAAAGCATTGAAGATGTCAACCAGTGTGTGGCATCGATCATGCAGTATATGGAAGGAGAGGTTCTGGGAAGCTTCGGGGATTTTGCAGAGAAGTCCAACCGCTACAGCGTTTCTGTGGAAGAAATCAGACAGGATATTGAGAAACTCAGAGATTTTATCGGTGCACTGCAGACATCAATCCAGCAGATTTTCGACAGTATCATGGATGTAAGGGATATAGCTTCACAGAACAGGGACGCGATCAATGTGATCGTGAAAAAGAGCGAAAGCACGGCAGATATTGCCGCGGAGATTTTGAACCAGTCGGAAGAAAACACGGTAATGGCAGACAGTCTGGAAGATATTGTCAGCCAGTTTACGCTGGCCCGGTGATCCGGCAGAAAAGTATAGAACAGTATGTTATTTCAGGGCAGCCGAAAGGCTGTCCTGTGTTATGAAATGGAAACTGCAGTTTGAGAAACCGGGCGGGTTTGTGTGTATAGCAAGGACATTTGCGGCGGCTTACCGGAAGGTTATGCCGGAACAGGCGGGTATTGCGCCCATGGAAAAGAATGGATATAATAATTATGGAAAGGCATGGTTATTCATATGAAGATCATCGTATTAATGGAAGATACCTGCGGCCATCCTGATTGTGCATACGAGCATGGACTGAGCCTGTATATAGAGACTGAAAAACACAGAATTCTGCTGGACACAGGTGCAAGCGGCAGGACGTGGGAAAATGCACGCAGGCTGGGTGTGGATCTGGCGCAGATAGATACGGTTGTGCTGAGCCATGGCCATTACGATCATTCCGGCGGACTTTCTGATTTTCGAAGGAATAACCGGGAAGCTCTGATTTATATGCAGGAGTCTGCGCTTTTGGACTATTATCATGGGGAACGGTACATCGGCATTGATAAGGCAATCGGTCAGATGCCCCATGTTATGCGACTGTCAGGGGATGCGGAGATTGACGGGGAGATATCGCTTTTTACAGGGATCAGGGGAAGGCGATTCTGGCCCCGGAGCAATATCGGGTTAACAGTGCGGACCGGACGGGAAACTGTGCAGGATCAGTTCGCCCATGAGCAGTGCCTTGTAATACAGGGTGAGAAAAATCTGCTGCTTTCCGGGTGTGCGCACAACGGAATCCTGAATATTCTGGACAGATACCGGGAAACCTACGGAGGTTTTCCGGATATTGTGATCAGCGGGTTTCATATGATGAAGAAGACAGACTATACACGGGAAGAGACGGAAGTCATTCAAAAGACGGCGGAAGAACTAAGAGATACGAAGGCTGTATTTTACACAGGACACTGTACGGGGCAGCAGGCCATTGATCTGATGCGTCCCGTTCTGGGAGAAATGCTGGTGCAGATACACAGCGGGATGGTGATAACAGTTTGACGAAGGTATTTGTATGCATGTGTGGTGCAGGGGAATAGATCAGGCGGGAGGATTGAGATATTGAAAAAGGGAAAAAGGATCGGTAAGGCTGTACTGATCATACTGGCGGTTTTGGTATTGACTGTGGGCGCATACTGTGTTTATGTACTGCTTGCCTACGAGCGCCTGCCGGACGGATTGACTTTAGAAGTCAAAAAGAGCGGATCCGCGGATGATTTTCTGCAAGATTTTCAGGTCAGAGAGAATGAAGAATATATGATCATGACTTACAATATCGGTTTCGGAGCTTATACACGGGACTACAGTTTCTTTATGGACGGCGGTAAATTTTCCTGGGCAAAAGACAAGGAGAGTATGCTTGCGTCGGTTTCGGAAATGGGAGATCTGATCAGCGGGGCTGACCCTGATTTTATCATGCTGCAGGAAGTTGACCGGGATGGTACCAGAAGCTATCATGTGGATCAGTTAGAGATTCTGAATCAGTTTATCAAAGGATACTATTACGACTATGCCCAGAATTATGATTCGCCCTTCCTGTTCTTTCCGCCATGGCAGCCACACGGGGCAAACGTGGCAGGTATGGTGACTTATGCGAGAGGGGAGATTACGGAAACGCTGCGGAGGAGTTTTCCGATTTCGGAGTCTCTCAGCAGATTTGTCGATCTGGACAGATGCTATTCGATTTCAAGGATTCCTGCCCGGAACGGTAAATACCTGTGTCTCTACAACGTACACCTGTCGGCTTACGGGAGCAATGATGAGATCCGGGAGGGGCAGCTTTCCATGCTGTTTGAGGATATGACGGCGGATTATGAGAAGGGAAATTATGTGATCTGCGGCGGTGATTATAATCATAATATTAAAAAGGAATCTGTGGAAAATGCGCCGGAGTGGGCATTCCCTTTTCCCAGGGAAGATATACCGGAGGGATTTCGGATGGCCATTGATGAGGCTGGTTCGCCGGAGCATGTTGCCCATGATTCCTGCCGGACTGCCGATAAGCCCTACAAGGAAGGGGAAACTTTTACCGTTACGCTGGACGGATTTATCGTATCAGACAACGTGATTGTGAATGACTACCGGAATATGGACTGTGGTTATGAAAATTCCGACCATGATCCGGTGGCAATGAAATTTACATTGGAATAGAACGGGAACAGAGGGATGTGGAACAGAGAACCCTGGCTGCCTTGTTCTGAGCATTAAAATACGTCCGGTACATTAAACTGCACCGGGCGTATTTTTTTGAATGACATAGGAGATCGGGCGAAACAGCACCAGTGTGAGGAAAAAATTTCCTGCACAGTGGAGAATGTCGTAGGGTATGCCGGCAGCCCAGTAGGCAAACGCCGCGCCGGGGCCGCCGGATATGAGATAGGGGATGGCACAGAGCGCGCCGAACAGAAGTCCGAATGCGCCTGCGATCACCGCCCATATGATGACGGAATTATTTTTCCGGAATACCAATACGATTACGGCCAGTATGCTCCAGATATACAGGTAGCTGATCCACCAGATCCCGAATCCGAAAATCAGACCTTCCAGCAAAACAAAAGTATAGATAACCGGAAAAACCTTTTTGCCGTAAGCCAGTGTATAAATGATCAGCAGTACGGTGACAGGCTCTATATTGGGCAAAAATGCCATTCCCAGCTGTCCCAGAACCAGGATCGCGCTGAGAAATCCCAGGGTGACCAGAAGCTTGACTTTTTCTGAAATTTCAGGCTGCTTCATGGGATCCTCCTAGTAGTCGTAGCCGACTGTCAATGTCAGTTCGTACTTGTCCCCGTCTGCGAGGGGAGTCTGGTCTGCGGACGTATTAAGCTGCCCGCCGCTTTTGGTGATGCACCACCATTCCTGATTGCCGTCATCTGCAGTTTCACCGTCGACTGTGGTAATAAAAAGCCCGTAGGCACCGGTTTCACCTTCCACGAGAGCCTCATCCGTAAGAACTTCTCCAAGAAATTCCCGGTCTGTTTGATAGGTAAAAGTATTGTTTGTCCCATCCCTGTGTACGACCTCAACGGTAATGGTTTTGCTTCCTTCTTCGGGAGAAGTGGCTGTAAAGCGGTAGACGCCCAGCAGTGCGGCAATGACAATCACAAGAACTGCCAGTGAAACAATAATTTTTCGTGTGTTTTTCATTTTGTTTTCCTCTCTTTTCTTACACATGTGTAAATAATTATGTTTTTTGTGAGGGGTTTTTAAGAAAGCAGATATCATTCCACAACAGAAAAGCTGCCAATAGACGGACAGCAGAATAATTGTGCAATCTAAAAAGACAACAGGCCGGTTTGAGACGGCACTGTCATATGAAGATAATTCATGTGGTCATCCCTCGTAACCCATGAACAGATCAAAACAGGCAGGTCTTCTGACTAAGGTATCTTAACGCTGCTTTGCCTTCCCGGTTTCCCAGTGGCACTGTTAAAGCGGCGCTCCTCCCATACAGCGGCGTGACCGTGAAGCGTAACTTACTTTCCTATTCTCCTTAAAAGGCACCTGTTTTACTTCCCCGTGCAGCGGGCCGGATCAATGCCGAAAACCAATGACTGGCCGGACATAGTGGCGGCTGCCGTGAAGATGTTTTGTTACTGGAACGGAGTGAACAGTAACGATGCTTTTACTTTACATGAATTTCCGATTAAATGCAAGTGTTAAAACCCGCCGGTTCCTGCTATAATATGGTTGACTGTAACAGGGAATCAGGCGGGCCATTTTGCGGTGCTTCAGGTTCGCCTGTTTATGAAAATAAAATCAGAAGGGACGATGGAACCGACATGGAAAAAACAGTATCAGAATCTATGATTGAACAGATCTATCAAATACGGCCGGAACATTTAAACGGCGCAGGCAGGATGTTTGGCGGGAAACTGATGGAATGGATCGATGAACTGGCAGGCTTTGTCGCGATCAGGCATTCCCAGCAGAATGTGATAACGGCCTCCGTTGACAATCTGCGGTTTATCCGGGGAGCATATTTAGGTGACCTGGTGGTTTTGATCGGGAAGATAACATTTGTGGGCAGAACATCCATGGAAGTGCGGGTGGATACCTATGTGGAGACCATGGACGGCATCAGAAAACCCATCAACCGCGCTTACCTGACACTGGTTGCGGTTGACGGGGAAGGAAAGCCTGTGGAAGTTCCCGGACTGACCGTTCAGACGGAGTCGGAAAAGGCAGAGTGGGATGCCGGGATCAGAAGGCGCAAAATGCGTATGCAGCGCAGAACGGAAGGGTTTTAACAATTTCCGTGAGCCTGATTTTTGTAAATAAGAAGGTCTTTATGCATCGATCAGGGACAGGAGCAGATTGGACTGCTGGTTTGCCTGTGACAGCATGGAAGTGCCTGCCTGAAGGAGAATCTGGTTGATCGAATATTCTACCATTTCTTCTGCAATATCGGCATCTCTGATGAGGGATTCGGATGTCGTTGTATTTTCCACGATATTGTCCAGATTGGATATGGTATGTTCCAGACGGTTCTGGACTGAACCATAATCGCTTCTCACCGCGCTCACATAGCCGATAGCTGTTTTGATCTCATCAATTGCACGACTGGCGGCTTCCACGGTTTTTACATTGGTATCCTCGATTCCCAGCGCCTCCGTGTCCATGCGGTAGAAATTGATGGTAATGTGCTGTCCTGATTCGGAACCGACCTGAATACCCACACCGCGGCTGTCACCGCCTGCGCCGGAAGCGCCGGGAACAACCGGATTCTGGGGCAGATTGGGATCGGGATTCAGGACGCCGTTGCCGATGATGCCTGCACCGCCCACATTCAGGCCGCCGGGTGTGATGACAGACCCCGCACCGCCCAGAGAAGCGTAGGACAACTGTCTTACGAAAGCTGTCACATCTGCATTTCCGCCGTTGATGGCACTTTGCAGCTGAGCGTTTGTCATACCGGTACGATCCTGTAACGCCTGGTTAAAAGTCTTGCCGGCCATAAGATCGGCAAAAATCTTATCCATTCCCGCGGCGATATTCGCGCCGGTCACCGCACCGCCGCCGTTTGCAAGATAGCCGGCATATGCGGCGGCAAGATAGCCGTGCCCGTAGGGGCGTCCGGCTACGGTATACTGTTTCAAATACCGTTGGATATTTGCATCCTGGCTGGTGTCATTTCCATTTTGAAGCTGTTTTGCATAGGCAATCAGCGTATTGTTCCACTGGGTAGGGAAACCGCCTCCTGCAAGCTGGGCAGTTCCTTCCTTGAACCATTCGGGAAAGGTGTATGCAGAACCTTTTCTTCCGCTCATACCGTTGGTCATCGTAAACTGCATACAGGAATGCATGAATTCGTGGGCGATGGTTGACTGCAGGGCTTCCACTCTGGTTCCTGTGCCGTCTGCGTCAGCGGCGGTAAAGTCGGCAGAATCCACTTCGATTACAAGATTAAAGGCTCTGTCGTTACCGCTTGTATAATATTTAAATCCGGCCCGTGCCAGTGTTTTGTTCAGACCGTCTATGCGTTTCACTGTAATCGTGATATCCATGGTCTCACTGCCGATGTTGTTCTTGATGGACGGAAAAGCGTCGAAAATCTGTTTTGCCGCATTGGGAATCAGATCTTTAACGATCAAGTCTGCCAGATTGCCGCCTGAAGAAACCGGGTTTACGCCGGCACGCGCCGCAGCCTGTGCCGCCGGATCAGCCTGCCCAGCCGGGGATAAAACTGCCGGATCAGCCGACAGTGCGGAAGCCTGCTCCGTATTCAACGGGATGTCGGGACTGTCTACCGTAAAAGAACCGTCCTTAAGGTTAAGATGCAGCTCGTAGTGCAGTGTTTTTGACACAGAGGCTTCGGCGGGCAGCATACCGCTCTCCGGAAAAAGCGGTATTTCATTAAATACAGTATGCTTTGAAGTAGTATTGATCTCATTCTTGAGCTGCTGGAGTTCTGTGTCGATCAGTTCACGGTCTTCTTCTGTCCAGGTGCCGTTGGCAGCTTTTACCGCCAGTTCATTGGCACGCTGCAACATGTCATGTACTTCGTTCAGAGCACCCTCCGCGGACTGCACCATGGAAATACCGTCCTGAGCGTTGGCGGCAGCCTGAGTCAGACCACGGATCTGCCGTCGCATTTTCTCGGAGATTGCGAGGCCTGCCGCGTCATCAGCAGCCTGATTGATCCGGTAGCCGGAAGACAACCGCATGACTGTTTTGCTGTTCTTTTTATCATTGACTGAAAACTGCCGACTTGCATTCTGTGCAAGCATATTATTTCTGACCGAAAGCATCCGTGCTCCTCCTGAGATCATTGCTGTGCCGCATCCTGGCGGCCGTGTCTGAAAAATATGTAAAGAAAAGTGTGTTACGCAAAGGAAAATATGTTGTGTAAAGACAAGTGTTTTCTATAAAAAGTATGTTGAATGTATGTTGAGTCTGCGCTGTAAAGCGGCAGGATGAAAAATGTGTGCCTGAGAAGTCTGTTAACAGTATATCGGAGAGTTAAGGAGAATTCTTAAGTAAAAAATGCTTTAAAAGTATATTTTGTATGAATTTGGACGGATTTGCTTCCATTTTTCAGTCATTTTAATCGTGTTCCAGTCTGGTGGGGATAAGGTTGAAAAATAATTCCAAATAAATTCCCCTTTTTCAAATAGAAATATCTGTATTATAATAAGGAAAAAACTTGTCGGGCAGCCTGGAAAGGCAGAGAAAGGAGCATAATATACAATGGAGTTGTCAAAATATTTTCAGAGCATCATTGAACAGGACCGCTGTCCTGTAGTGATCTGTAATATGGAGCATGAGATTATCTACATGAATCCTTCCGCGGTAAAGAAATATGCCGGAAGAGGAGGTGCCGGACTGATCGGTAGAAGTCTTTTAGACTGTCATAACGAAAAATCAGGGGAACTGATCAGGAAGGTGGCAGCATGGTTCGGGGAGAGCGAGGAACATAATAGCATTTATACTTTTTATAATAAGAAGGAAAACAGAGACGTATATATGATAGCTCTGCGTGATGAGTCAGGTACCTTGATCGGGTACTACGAGAAGCATGAGTACCGGAACAGGGAAACGGATGAAATGTATTGTTTCGGTGAATGAGACAGATATTAAAAATATCCCAAAGCCGGTATAGCAAGCTGTATGCATGGCTTTGGGATATTTTTTGTAAAAGAAATGATTCTGTTTCTTCCGGTTTCAGCCGGAACGGATGTTCTGTGGCTTTCAGAGCAGCTGAATTCCGTTTGCCAGCGCCTCTTTTGTCACATCTTCCGGCCACAGGGAGGATTGTACTTCTCCGATGTGTGCTTTTCGCAGGAAAAACATGCAGATACGGGACTGACCGATTCCGCCGCCAATGGTGAAAGGAAGCTCTTCGTCAAGAACCGCTTTCTGGAAAGGAAGCTTTGCTCTCTCAGGACAGCCGGCTTTGTCTAACTGGCTGGCCAGCGCGTCTTTATCCACACGAATGCCCATGGAAGACAGTTCCAGTGCAATATCAAGGACCGGATAGTAGACCAGAATATCGGCATTCAGCTTCCAGTCGTCATAGTCCGGCGCCCTGCCGTCATGTCTGATGCCGGATTCCAGCCGGTCGCCGATCTGCATGAGACAGACGGCGCCTTTTGCCTTGGTTATGTAGTATTCCCGCTCCTTGGGGGTGTAGTCAGGGAACATATTTTCCAGTTCCTGCGTGGTGATGAAAAAGATATCGTGGGGCAGGATCTCACTGATATAGTCATATCGGATGGCCATATATTTCTCGGTTTTGCGCAGTACTTTGTAGACTGCCCGGACAGTCTCTTTCAGATAATCCAGGGTGCGCTCCTGACGGGAGATGATCTTCTCCCAGTCCCACTGATCCACATAGATGGAATGGATGTTGTCTGTGTCCTCGTCCCGGCGGATGGCGCTCATATCTGTGTAGAGCCCTTCTCCCTGGGTAAAACCGTATTTCTGTAAAGCCATGCGCTTCCATTTTGCAAGGGAGTGTACGATTTCCGCCTGCGCATCATTCTGTTCTTTGATGCCGAAGGAGACCGGCCGTTCCACGCCGTTCAGGTTATCGTTGAGCCCGGAAGCCGGGTCCACAAACAGCGGTGCGGATACGCGCAGCAGATGCAGTTCTTCTGCCAGAAGCACCTGAAAAAAATCTTTTACCGTCTTAATACCGATCTGTGTGTCATGCAGATTCAGCGCAGATCTGTAGTCTTTGGGAATGATTAAGTTATTCATGGAAAACCTCACTTTAATGATAGAATAAGTTCACTTCTATTTAACCGCGTTTGGGAAAAGAAATCAAGTAGTAACAAAAAAATCAGAAAACGTAACAGTTCAGCCCTCACATTCATAAAAGCGTCTGCTTCGCATCCGGCGCCGCTTTGCGGCTCATCTTTTATTTCATGAGAGGGCGCTCCGCTCATGTAACAATTCGCAGATTGCGCTTTGTGTGCAAGCACCCACGCGCGATCTGTGAATTGTTGCATGGCTGAACTGTTACCAGAAAACAAACAAATGTTCTAAAAATGCTTGCAATATGTTTCAAGGCATGGTAGTATATCTATATAAAAGAACAAATGTTCTAAGTGTGCGTATCTAACGGGGATAATCTGTCAATCATAAGGAAGAAATACGGAAGCGTGTCAGGCTGCAGGAAGAAGTGACGGGTGGAGAGCGAAAGAGATGTATAGAGGTAACGGGTGGAGGGCGAAAGAGATGTGTAGAGGCGTCGGGTGAAGGGCGAAAGAGATGTGTAGAGGTGACGGGTGGAGGGCGAAAAAGATGTGCAAAGGCATCGGACGTAAGGTGAAAGAGATGTACGAAGGCATCGCATGACAGAAGGAAAAGTGAATGCGTGTATTATCAGCAGGAAAGACAGAACAGGAGCAGCAGTGATATGGAAGTGAAGATTTCGCCGCAAATGTCGGTTATGGATAAATTAAAGATTCTTGCAGATGCAGCGAAATATGATGTGTCATGCAGTTCCAGCGGTTCTTCCCGTGCGAATGACGGTAACGGAATCGGCAATACTGTTGCGGCCGGACTCTGTCACAGTTTTGGAGCAGATGGAAGATGTATTTCCCTGTTAAAGATTCTGTTTACAAATGAGTGCATTTATGATTGCAGATACTGTATTAACAGAAGATCCAATGATGTTCCGCGGGCATCTTTTACACCAGATGAAGTTTGCGAACTGACTATGGAATTTTACAGGCGCAATTACATAGAAGGTTTATTTTTAAGTTCCGGCATTTTGTATAGTCCGAATTATACGATGGAACTGATCTGTGAGACGATTCATAAGCTCCGCACGGTGCACCGCTTTCAGGGATATATCCATGTGAAAGCCATTCCGGGGGCGGACCCCATGCTGATACAGCGTGCAGGATATCTGGCGGATCGTATGAGTGTGAACCTTGAGATGGCAACGGCGGATGGATTAAGGGAGATGGCGCCGAATAAGCATCGCAGGAACATACTGAAACCCATGCGCCAGATTCAGAACGGTATCACAGAGAACAAAAATGAGATTACCTTATATAAACATGCCCCTCATTTCTGTGAAGCAGGACAGTCTACGCAGATGGTGGTAGGGGCATTGCCGGAGAGCGATTATCAGATCATGTCGGTGGCGGAGAGCCTGTATGACAAATTTTCGCTGAAACGCGTATATTATTCGGCCTTTGTGAATGTGAATGAAGATAAGCAGCTTCCGGCAGTGTCAGGCGGGCCGCCGCTTCTGCGGGAGCACAGGCTGTATCAGGCTGACTGGCTGCTTCGGTTTTATGATTTCAGGGTAGATGAACTGCTGACGGCGGAACGGCCGAATTTCAATATGGCTATTGACCCCAAAGCGGATTGGGCGGTGCGGCATCTGGAAGTATTTCCGGTAGAAATCAACCGTGCAGATTACAGGCTGCTGCTGCGGATTCCCGGCATAGGGGTTAAGAGCGCAAGGCGTATTATTGCGGCGAGGCGCTTCGGGAATCTGACCTTTGAAGATTTAAAGAAGATCGGTGTTGTTCTGAAACGGGCGCTTTACTTCATTACCTGCGGCGGCAGGATGATGTATCCGACGAAGATCGATGAGGAGTATATTGTCCGGAATCTGACATATCAGAATCAGATGGGAAGGGGAGAACGGCTGCCCTTTCTGGCGGATGGAACAACATACAGGCAGACCTCATTGTTTGATGACGGCATGGCATTCGGAGCACAGGGGTGAATTTGTGCCTTGCGGAGCGAATGTCACAGGCTGAGAGAAAGGTATGGCTGTTATTATGGAAGAGAAATATTTTATCTGTGAGGATTCACTGGAAGGAATCTTTACTGCCATCTATGATGCCTATGCCTTAAGGGAGGGGCACGAGCATCTGCATGTGCAGGTGGGGGAAGAGGATAATTACAGGTTATTTGCAAGCTATCTGTACAGTGTGCCGGATCCGGTGAAGACTGAGAAGGTGGTACGCACGTTAAAGGAGCGTATGGGGGAAGAAGTATATCATTCCCTGTGCCGTGCAGCGGCCTCCTATAATAATAAGGAAAAGGGAGATGCGGTTTATCATACAGTGGTAGATGGAATCACTCATGGAAGCGGAAGGCGGACGATGGAAAACCTGCGCAATCCATATGTGTCCAGAACCTTTGAACTGGCCAGACGGACTGCCAATGAAGTGAACCATGAACTGGAATTTATCAGATTTCAGGAATTAGAACAGGGAATCCTGTATTCCAGGATCGGGCCGGAGAACAATGTGATTCCTTTTGTCATGCCGCATTTTGCGGACCGTCTTTCGACAGAGAATTTTATGATTCATGATGAGATCAGAGGGGTATTCGGAGTGCATCCGGCAAGGAAGGCGTGGTATCTCGTATCAGGAACGGAAGGATTTATGAAGGAATCACTGCGATGGTCACAGAAGGAGAAGCAGTATCAGGAATTATTTACGCTTTTCCACAAGACGATAGCCATCAGGGAGCGCAGGAACATTCGTCTGCAATGTCAGATGCTGCCTCTCCGATTCCAAGAATATATGACAGAATTTAACCAAAAGTGATGAAATTGTGATGCGGTTTTTTTCCGGTGATGGAGATAATAGACAGATTATACAAAAATTATTTTGAGACTCAAAATATATTTGTAAGGTTGGTAGAAAAACAGGAAATTGTTTTTTATAATGAACAATAATGCCTCTTTACAAATGCTTCCAAAGGAGTATAATCATCTCAAATGAGGAGAAAGTTAACAATTTTTCTATGTGTGCCTTTTGCATACATAAATGGAAAAGGAAGGTGAATGGTTATGCAACACAGAATTAAATTAAGACCGGATGAAGTGAAGGACTTTGTTTCCGCTGCAACAAAATGCATCTTTGACGTAGACATCTCCTATAATAGTTTTATTGTAGATGCGAAATCGATCATAGGTGTGTTGGGACTCAATTTCAATCAGGTTCTGACAGTTTCATATAATGGATATGATGCAGAATTTGAGGAATATCTGAGAAAATTTGCTGTAGCATGTTAAGTTCCATACACAATTTATAAATCCGGTTCAAAGGCGTTACATTGACTCTCTGTTTAAGATAGCGTAATATCTTAAACAGAGAGTTTTTGTATTATGTATGTGGATTTGATGAAGAAATCATGCTGATGCACTGATTTTGATGCATTGATTTTTCAATCGGCAGTTTGAGGCTCTGATATGGGAGATTAGGTTGAAAAATCAAAGATTTTTCAACTTTCTATTTAAGCAGTATTGCAAGCAAGCTTGCAATATGCATGGGATTAAATTGGGGATTTTGAAGGTAACTGTATGGAAGTGAAAATTTCTGTTCGGAGTCTGGTGGAATTTATTCTGCGATCCGGAAATATTGACAATAGAAGAGCGGCATCTCCGGATAATGCCATGCAGGAGGGCAGCAGGATTCACCGTATGATACAAAGACGGATGGGATCGGAGTATCACGCGGAGGTGAGTCTCAAGTATGTCTATGATGCGGGACAGTATAAGATTCTCGTGGAAGGGCGGGCTGACGGTATTATCACGGAGAATACTGCGGACACGGTGAAGCAGGCGATAGAGGAAAATGAACCGCAGATCAGTCTGGCAATCGGTACAATTGGCACAGATAAGGATACAGAGAGAAATATCAGAGGAGATACACAGGAGAAAATCGAAGAAAACCAGTATGTGTACGCATTGGAGCCGGTGCGCTTTGAACAGAGGATTCAGAGGGTGACGGTTACGATTGACGAAATAAAAGGAGTTTTCCGGGATATCAAAAAAATGAAGGATGCCGTGCCGGTGCATCTGGCGCAGGCGAAGTGCTATGCATATATTTATGCGGAGCAGAATGATCTGAAAGCGATCCGGGTGCGTATGACCTATTGCCATATAGAAACGGAGGAGATCAGATACTTTTACTATGATTTTACGTTTGAGGAACTGCGGGAATGGTTCATGGGAGTGATGGAGCAGTACCGCAAGTGGGCGGACTACAGCTATGCGTGGCGGCAGGACAGGCAGGAGTCCATTAAACTGCTGAAATTTCCCTTTGAGTACCGGGAAGGGCAGAAGGAACTTGTGACGTATGTCTATCAGACAATCTATCATAAACGTAAACTGTTTATAGAAGCGCCTACCGGGGTGGGAAAGACGATTTCCACAGTTTTTCCGTCCGTAAAGGCGATGGGTGAGGGAATGTGTGAAAAGATATTTTATCTGACCGCAAAGACGATCACCCGCACGGTGGCTGACAACACATTTGACCTGCTGCGAAAAAACGGTCTCAAGTTCAAGCAGGTGGTGTTGACCGCAAAGGATAAGATTTGTTTTATGGAAGAAACGGAGTGTAATCCGGATTACTGTCCGTATGCAAAGGGGCATTATGACAGGATCAACGATGCCATGTATGATCTGCTGATTCATGAAGATGTCTATAACAGGGATAAGATTGAGGAATATGCGATGAAACATCGTGTGTGCCCTTTTGAAATGTGTCTGGATATGAGCCTGTTTTCTGACGCGGTAATCTGTGATTACAATTATCTGTTTGACCCCCATGTGTATCTGCGAAGATTTTTTACGGAGGGAATCCGGGGCGAATATATTTTTCTGGTGGATGAGGCGCATAATCTGGTGGATCGGGGCAGGGAGATGTACAGTGCGGTGCTGTGCAAGGAAGATTTTCTGGCTATGAAACGGTCTGTGAAGGCATATGATGACCGGACGGCAAGATGTCTTGATCAGTGCAATCGGGAACTGCTGGCGCTTAAGAGAGAATGCGAAGACTACAGGCTAGAAGAGTATATAGATCCTTTTGTGCGTGCGTTGACGAGACTGAGTGCGGCCATTGAGGATTATCTTGAGGATCATGAGGACAGCCCGGTGCGAAGGGAAGTTCTTGAGTTTTATTTTGAGGTATCTCATTTTCTGCAGATGTATGAGCTGGTGGATGAAAATTATGTGGTTTACTCGGAACTGGAATCGGATGGTAGTTTTATATTGAAGCTTTTTTGCGTTAATCCGGCCAAAAATCTGAGGGAGTGTATGATGAGGGGAAGGAGTACGATTCTGTTTTCGGCAACGCTCCTGCCCATTCAATATTATAAAAAGCTGCTTGGCGCAGAAACAGGAGACTATGAAGTGTATGCAAGATCTGTTTTCCGGCAGGAGAAAATGGGACTTTACATTGGCAGCGATGTGACCAGCAGATATACGCGCAGAGGGGATGAGGAATATTATCGGATCGCGTCTTATATAAACGAGATCGTGCAGAAACGATACGGAAACTATATGCTGTTTTTTCCTTCCCATGCATTTTTGCGGCAGGTCTATGAGATTTACATGCACTATTTTAATAAAGACGGAGCGGTTGAATGCATTCTTCAGGAAGATCATATGAATGAACAGGAGCGTGAGGAATTTCTCGGCAGATTTACAGGAAATGAGGAATGTGACCTGAATGAGTTAATCCAAATGGATATCGAAGTGGAGGACGACAGAAGTCTTCTTGGATTTTGTGTGATGGGTGGTATTTTCAGTGAAGGGATTGATCTGAAAAATGACAGTCTGATCGGAGCGGTCATTGTAGGAACAGGGCTTCCTCTGGTGTGTAATGAGCGGGAGATCCTTAAGAGATATTTTGACGGCTGGGGAGAAAATGGCTTTGACTATGCCTATCGTTACCCCGGTATGAATAAAGTGCTGCAGGCGGCTGGAAGAGTTATCCGTACTGTGGACGATTTTGGCATCGTGGCACTGCTGGACGAGCGCTTCCTGACGCCTGCCTATCAGAGATTATTTCCGCGGGAGTGGAATCACCCCGAAACTGTAAGTGTTGACCGTATTGGTCGGCGTGTGGAACGATTCTGGGATGAATGGCTTTGATTATACCTGCCGCAGCAATGCAATCTCTTCCTTATATGGAGCCACGGTTTTGTCCGGATTAGTCAACGATGGGATATAGGGCGTTTCCAGGATCTTTGGCAGGTGCATAAAATCAGGATGATGGACAATATAGCGGAGAGCCGCTGTACCGATAGTCCCCTGGCCGATATTGGCGTGGCGGTCTTTACCTGCGCCTCTGGGATTTTTACTGTCATTGATGTGAAACAGTGCAATCTTATCCTTTCCTATCAATTGATCAAATTGGTCAATTACGCCGTCAAAGTCGTTGACGATATCATATCCGGCATCGTTCAGATGGCAGGTATCCATACAAACCCGCAGCTTTTCATTGTGAGTGACCTTGTCAAAAAGCGCGGCCAGTTCCTCAAAGCTGCGGCCGATTTCAGAGCCCTTTCCGGCCATTGTTTCCAGTGCGATACAACAGTCTTCCTGCCCTGTCAGAACTTCATTCAGACCTTGAGCGATTCGGTCAATACCTGCTTCCACACCTGCGCCCACGTGTGCACCGGGATGCAGGATCAGGACTTTTGAGCCCATTGCAGCGGTACGCTGAATTTCCAGAGCAAGAAATTCGACGGCAAGTTCGTAGGTGGAAGGGTTGACCGTGTTTGCCAGATTAATGATATAGGGAGCGTGAACCACAAATTCCTTTATGCCGTGAGTATGCATATATTCCCGGGCGGGAGCGATGTTCAGTTCTGAAATGTCTTTCCGCCTGGTATTCTGGGGTGCACCGGTGTACAGCATGAATGTGTCGGCATTGTAGGAGAGTGCTTCTTTTACCGAGCCGAGCATCATTTCTTTGCCGCTCATTCCCACATGGGAACCTAAAATTGGATTCATAGTAATCCTCCATTCCTGCTTTGCCCGTTTCGGGCGTAAGCATAATATTAGCAAAATGAACCTGTTGCTTCGGATTTACGAGGCAAATACCTTTTTTTACAGTATTTTGCTTTTTCTGTATGTTGTTGACTTATAACGTCAAGATACAAAATATATTGACTGTGCCAAATAAATTATACAACATTTATTGACAGCTTTCATCATCTAAAATCAGGAATGTGACAAAAAAGTGATAGGAAATTCCGAAAATGACATTGTTTTTTGACAAAAAAGGAAGTATGGTCACTGCAAAATGACATAGGCGTCAATGTGGATAACTATGTGGAAATTGGGGATTTCTTTGGCGTTTTCAAGCGATTTTTATATAAAAAGCAATAAAATGCTGTGGAAAAGTCGAGAAACGGATTATAGTTCATTAAAATAGATACCTATTTGGTCAATAGGAATAAAAGCGAAGATTTGCTTTTGCAATGGTACAGGTGATTGGACAGAAGGAGGACTGTCTGTACAGACGCTTTGCAAATCAAAGTGAATGGTGGTAGAATAGAGACCATGGATCTGTGTTTGCGGCCTGCCTGACGCGAACCTGTGATCCGGCAATGGTTTAAGTAATCGGGCAGTGCACATACGGGCATTATGAAGCGGTATGCGGCGTGATGAACGGAACTGGAAATCTAAATTTAGAATGATCATGGAAGAGCGTGATCATGGAAAAGAGGAGTACTATGTGGGCTTATGAAAGTGTTTTTTATCAGATTTATCCGTTGGGGTTCTGCGGAGCGCCTTTTGAGAATGACGGGCAGCTTGAGCACCGGATCCTGAAAGTGAATGACTGGATTCCGCACATGAAGAAGCTGGGAATCAATGCAATTTATTTTTCACCGGTATTTGAGTCTGATACACACGGATATAACACGAGAGATTATCATACCATCGACTGCAGGCTGGGAACCAATGAGGATTTTAAACAAGTATGCAGTAATCTTCACGACAACGGCATCAAAGTCGTGCTGGACGGTGTGTTCAACCATGTGGGAAGGGGATTCTGGGCTTTTCAGAATGTGCTTAAGAACCGGGAGAATTCTCCTTATTTAAGCTGGTTTAACATTAATCTGGGAGGCAATTCCAATTATAACGACGGGTTATGGTATGAAGGCTGGGAAGGCAATTACGATCTGGTGAAAATCAATCTGCGCCATGAGGACGTGATCAACCATATTTTTGACAGCATTAAGGGCTGGGTCGAGGAATTTGACATCGACGGCCTGCGTCTGGATGTGGCTTACTGTCTGGATCATGATTTTGTCAGGAGGCTGCGCGGGTTTACGGAAGGGCTTAAGCCGGAATTCTATCTGCTTGGAGAGATGCTCCATGGGGATTACAACCAGATGGTAAATGACCAGATGCTGCATTCTTCTACAAATTATGAATGTTACAAAGGATTATTTTCCAGCTTTAACAGCATGAACATGTTTGAGATCAATCATTCGCTGCTTCGCCAGTTCGGACCGGAGAACTGGACTTTATATAAAGGCAAACATCTGTTGTCTTTTGTGGACAACCATGACGTGACAAGAATTGCAAGCAACCTGACCAATGAGAAGCACCTGCCGCTGATTTATGCTCTGTGCTTCGGTATGCCGGGGATTCCATGTGTGTATTATGGAAGTGAATGGGGGGCTAAAGCTCACAAGAATGAGGGTGACCCGGCTCTGCGCGCCTGCTTTGAAGAGCCGGAGTGGAATGAACTGTGTGACTGGATCGGGCAGCTTTCCCGGGCAAAAAGGGAATCAAAAGCACTTAATTATGGCGACTTCCGTTCCGTGGTTCTGACCAACAAGCAGTGTATATTCGAACGCAAGTGCGAGGGTGAAAGAGTGCTTGTGGCCATCAATGCGGACGGCGAGCGTTATACGGCGCATTTTGATGCCGGATGCGGCACTGCAGAGGATCTGATCAGTGGAAAAATGCATGATTTTGGCGGCGGAAGCGAACTGCCTCCCTACAGTGCATTTTTCTGGAAAATGGAAAATTAACAAAAAACTATTGACAAAATTGTAGAATTTGACTATTATTTTTTCAAAGTTTCAAAGGTGGGACTTCTTATTATTATATAGAAGTCCCTCTTTTTGAATCTTTTGAGTCAATAAAGGAGGAGAAGAATTATGAAGAAAAAAATGTTAAGCCTTGTACTTGCAGGCGCAATGATGGCAACATTGCTCAGCGGCTGCGGATCTGACGGTGGAAATGCCGGAAGCACAGCAGACAACGGAGCAGGCACAGCAGAGAACGCGGATACTTCTGACGATGCAGCAGATACTTCCGCAGACACGGATGCTTCTGCAGATGCGGCGGATTCCGCCAGTGCAGCAGGCGGCACGCTCAAGATCGGCGGCATCGGGCCTCTGACCGGCGGTGCGGCAGTATACGGCATCGCAGCTATGAACGGCTCCCAGATCGCAGTTGACGAGATCAATGCGGCAGGTGGTGTCAACGGCATGATGCTTGAGTTGAATTTCCAGGACGACGAACTGGATTCTGAGAAATCCGTTAACGCTTACAATACTTTAAAGGACTGGGGCGTACAGGTGATTGACGGCTGTGTGACCAGCGCATGTTCCATCGCAGTGGCAGCCAAGACTGCAGAGGATAATATCTTCCAGCTTACCCCTTCGGGTTCTGCTGTAGAGTGTGTTGCGAATCCCAATTCTTTCCGTGTATGCTTTTCCGACCCTAACCAGGGTGCGGCATCTGCACAGTATATCGGTGAGCACGGACTTGCTACAAAGGTTGCAGTGATCTATGACAGTTCCGATGTATATTCTTCCGGTATCTATGAGAAGTTTGCGGGTGAGGCGGCAAACCAGCCTTTTGAGATCGTGACGGCAGGTGCGTTTACAGCAGACAATAAGACAGACTTTTCCGTACAGTTGCAGCAGGCTAAAGATGCAGGAGCAGATCTTGTGTTCCTTCCCATCTACTATAATGAGGCGGCTTTGATCTTAAAGCAGGCTTCTGATATGGGCTTTGATGTGAAGTTCTTCGGTTGTGACGGTCTGGACGGTATTCTGGGTGTGAAGAACTTCGATGCATCCTTGGCTGAGGATGTTATGCTCTTAACTCCTTTCGCAGCAGATGCGACAGACGATCTGACAGTGAAATTTGTTACTACTTATAAAGAAAAATTCAACGAGACGCCTAATCAGTTTGCGGCAGACGGTTATGATGCAATCTATATCATCAAGGCTGCAGCAGAGAAAGCGGGCATCACGGCTGATATGTCCAATGCTGATATCTGTAATGCATTGTCAGCAGCTATGACAGAGATCCAGGTGGACGGCCTTACAGGTCTGGGCATCACATGGGATGCTTCCGGTGAGCCGACCAAAGATCCTAAAGCGGTTGTGATTAAGGGTGGCGTTTATACTGCTATGTAGACAACATGGAGTCACACTAAGGCAGCTAAGAACGCTGCCTTAGTGTGACTATACCATGTTGGGAAGAATCGCGGGCGATTCTTCCGGGTTGTGGATGAGGAATACATTTCGGGAGAAGGTTTTTCCGGCAGGTTGATACATAGATACTTTCGGGAGAGAGTTCTTCTGGTAAATTGAAAATCAATATTTTTTGTGAGAAGGCAGTACGGTAAAGAAAAAGAGATTAAATAAATATGCAGCAGGTATGAAACAGAGGTGTAATTATGAGTTTTGCAGCCCATTTAATCAATGGAATAAGTTTAGGAAGCGTGTATGCACTGATTGCGCTTGGATATACAATGGTGTACGGCATTGCCAAGATGTTGAACTTCGCCCACGGCGACGTTATTATGATCGGCGGTTATGTGACATTTGTGGCCGTCAGCAACATGGGGATCAATCCTCTGGCGGCGATCATTATTTCCATGGCGGTGTGTACTGTGCTTGGCGTGACCATTGAGCGGGTGGCATACAGACCTCTGAGGGGGGCGTCTCCGTTAGCCGTGTTGATCACGGCAATCGGCGTCAGTTACCTTTTGCAGAACGTGGCGCTGCTTGTATTCGGTTCGGATACGAAAGCGTTTACGAATGTTGTGACATTACCGAATCTGGAATTATTTGACGGCCAGCTGGTCATTAAGAGTGTGACCATTGTGACTGTCATTGTAAATATAATTATTATGGCGGGTCTTTCCCTTTTTGTAAAAAAGACCAAAATCGGACGTGCTATGACAGCCGTATCCGAGGATAAAGGTGCGGCACAGCTTATGGGTATCAATGTGAACGGAACCATTGCCGTGACTTTTGCCATCGGTTCATCTCTGGCGGCAATCGCGGGTGTACTGTTGTGCTCAGCCTATCCGGCGCTTACGCCTTATACGGGTTCCATGCCGGGTATCAAGGCCTTTGTAGCGGCGGTATTCGGAGGGATCGGTTCGATTCCCGGTGCGTTTATCGGAGGTATTTTGCTGGGTGTGATTGAGAACCTGAGCAAAGCCTATATTTCTTCCCAGCTTTCCGATGCGATCGTATTCAGTATTCTGATTATCGTCCTTCTGGTGAAGCCTACGGGGCTTCTCGGAAAGAAGATTCAGGAGAAGGTTTAAGAAAACAGGGGGAGAAAGGAGTATTGTATGAAAACGAAAGCCGGCGGAATAAGTAAAACAACAATGAATGATCTGATCACTTATGGAATGGTGATCTTGGCATATATCGTGGTACAGTTACTGGTAAAAACAGGGCATGTATCGAGTTTGATCCAGGGACTTCTGGTTCCTTTTTGTACGTATGTGATTGTGGCAATCGCCCTGAACCTGACGGTTGGTATTCTGGGCGAACTCAGTCTTGGACATGCGGGATTTATGTGTGTGGGCGCTTTTTCAAGTGCGGTATTTTCTCTGGCATTCAAGGATGCGATCCCGGGCGGGCTGAGATTTTTTCTGGCGCTGCTGATCGGTGCTGCGGCTGCGGCACTGGTAGGGTTTCTGGTGGGCATTCCTGTGTTGCGCCTGCGGGGAGATTATCTTGCGATCGTCACCCTTGCCTTCGGCGAGATTATCAAAAATATCATCAACGCTCTTTATCTGGGGGTTGATTCAAAAGGGATTCATTTTACGATGAAGGATGCACTTTCCCTTAATATGGAAGAAGACGGACTGATGCTGATCAAAGGCGCCCAGGGCGTTACGGGAACACCGAATGATTCCAGCTTTACTGTAGGAATTATACTGATTCTGATCACGCTGTTTATCGTGTTGAATTTTATACATTCCAGAACGGGGCGGGCTGTTATGTCCATTCGTGACAACCGGATTGCCGCTGAATCTGTGGGAATCAATGTGACAAAATATAAACTGATTGCATTTACGCTTTCCGCATCTCTGGCGGGAGTGGCAGGCGTGCTCTACGCGCATAACCTGTCTACACTGAATGCACTGCCTAAGAATTTCGGATATAATATGTCTATTTTGATCCTTGTGTTTGTTGTACTTGGCGGGATCGGAAATATCCGCGGTTCCATTATCGCGGCGGTGCTTCTGACACTTTTACCGGAGGTTCTAAGAGGACTTAGCGATTATCGTATGCTGATCTATGCGATCGTGTTGATCATTATGATGATTTTTAATTGGAGTCCTAATGCGATCTTCTTTAGGAAACGTTTGAAACAGCGGCTGACACCGGGCAGCAGGAAGAAGGAGGCGTAGGATATGGCATTGTTAGAGACTAAGAATCTGGGAATCTCCTTCGGCGGTCTGCGGGCGGTCAATGCATTTGACATTTCTGTGGAAAAAGGAGAACTTTATGGCTTGATCGGGCCAAATGGCGCGGGTAAGACGACAATCTTTAATTTACTTACCGGAGTCTATCAGCCGGATGAAGGAGCAATCCTCTTAGACGGTGTGAATTTGACGGGCAAAAAGACTATTGATATCTGTAAGGCGGGTATTGCAAGAACCTTCCAGAATATCAGGCTTTTTGGTGATATGCCGGTGCTTGACAATGTAAAAGCAGGTCTGCACAATCACTATCCTTATTCAACTTTTGAAGGGATTTTGCGTCTGCCCCGTTATCATAAAGTAGAAAAAGAAATGAACGGGAAAGCGATGGAACTGCTCAAGGTATTCGGTCTGGAGGAATATGCGGACTACAAGGCGGAGAATCTGCCGTATGGGCAGCAGAGAAAGCTGGAGATCGCCAGGGCTATGGCAACGGAGCCGAAGCTGCTTCTGCTGGACGAGCCTGCAGCGGGCATGAACCCTAATGAGACGAAGGAACTGATGGATACGATCCGTTTTGTGCGGGATCATTTTGATATGACAATTCTCCTTATCGAGCATGATATGAAGCTGGTGGCGGGAATTTGTGAGAAGCTGACGGTACTGAACTTCGGCCAGGTGCTGGCACAGGGAGAAACTCAGGAAGTGCTCAATAATCCGGAGGTTATTACGGCGTATCTTGGAGCATAAGACAACATGCAGACGACATGAAGTTATACTAAGACACCAAAGGACGGTGTCTAAGTATAACTAAGTCATGTCGGGAAGAATGCCGCCGGAGGCGAGCATTCTTCCGAGGGTTGAGAGAGACGTGAGGAAGGATAGGCTTAAGAGCTTTTTTAGGAGAGAGGCCAGGGGATATGAGGAGTTTTTCCGGGGGTTGAGAGAGACGCGAGGAAAGAAAAGGCTTGAGATGAGAGCTTTTTTAGGTGAGAGAGGGCAGGCGGATATGAGGAGTTCTTCCGAGGGTTGAGAGAGACGCTGGGAAGGAAGAGGTCTGAGATGAGGGCTTTTCTTAACTGAGAGGGAAAGTAAGTCAGTCAGTGAGCGGGCAATGGAGGTTATGTTATGGCAATGTTGGAAGTGAAGGATCTTCACGTACATTATGGAGTGATAGAGGCAATCAAGGGGATCAGCTTTGAGGTAGAGCAGGGCGAGGTTATTGCTTTGATCGGCGCTAACGGGGCGGGTAAAACTACTACGCTGCATACGGTTACGGGACTGATCAAACCTACCAGCGGCAGTATTATTTTTGAGGGAAAAGATATTACGAAGACACCGGGATATAAGATCGTTCCTATGGGAATGGCGCATGTGCCGGAGGGAAGGCGTGTGTTTGCGCAATTGTCGGTTTATGATAATTTGCTGATGGGAGCTTACACGCGGAAAGATAAAGAAGAAATCAAGAATAACCTGCAGATGGTGTATGAGCGTTTTCCCAGATTAGAGGAGCGTAAAACGCAGCTGGCCGGAACTTTGAGCGGCGGTGAGCAGCAGATGCTTGCCATGGGCCGTGCGCTGATGAGCCAGCCCAGTATTATTTTGATGGATGAGCCATCCATGGGACTTTCACCGATTTTTGTGAATGAGATTTTCAATATCATTAAACAGGTCAGCGAATCCGGTACGACCGTACTTCTTGTGGAGCAGAATGCAAAAAAGGCACTGTCCATTGCAGATCGTGCCTATGTCCTTGAAACAGGAACCATCTCGTTGTCTGGAAATGCGGATGAGCTGATGAACGATGAGGCTGTGAAGAAGGCTTATCTGGGGGAGTAGCATAATAAGTATGGTATATCATAGCTTTCCTGATGTTCGGACAGATCAGGTAATTTGTTTTGATGAAATTAGGAAACTGCTGAACAATTCCGACAGTTCACGACAAAGATAATGGATCAGGCGGGAAAAGTTGTGAAATTAAATCCAGTACCTGCCGCCCCGGCGGTAGAGCCTTGATATGCCGCCCGGAACCTTGCAAGGCCAAACAACAGCACACAGTATTGAGAAAGAATAAATGAAAACTGAATACGACGCAGACGCGGCGTTTCTCTATCCCTAACCGGGAGAAAGGAACGCCGCTTTTTTTGCTCTCATGTGACCTTAAAGGCAAAGGGACTGAACGCCAGCTGTCAGCAGACCAAACACAAGGACAGGGAGGTATCGTTATGAAGCCGAAAATCAAGAAGCTGCTTATTTACAGGAGGACGCAGACCATGAATAAAGGTATTAGTAAAGAAATGGAGATACGGGAGGTTATGAAGTGGCAGCTATTTATAGCCGGGGCGGTTGACGCTGATATTAGGGGGACAGAAAGTTATACACATTTCCGCCAATGCCGACTACTACGGAATCCTCCTAATTCTTATATCTATCCGACATAAGAATTATGAATTTTTTCTTAATACTACTGTGGTAGTGTTGACAGCCCGATGAGAAAGACTTAATGTATAACCATACACATACTACTGCGGTCTTATGGAAAGGAGGATCAAAATGGATATTAAACTTTTCGATTCAGAATTAAAAGTAATGTGTGTGCTTTGGAGTGAGGGCGACACCACGGCAAAACATATATCTGATGTTCTGAAAAAAGAAATCGGCTGGAACATGAATACTACCTACACACTGATAAAAAGATGCATCAAAAAAGGAGCGATTGAACGTTCCGAACCGAATTTCATGTGCCATGCCCTGATTCCCAAAGAAGAAGTACAGGAAGCAGAAACAAATGAATTGATTGACAAGATTTATGACGGTTCGGTTGACAAACTGTTTGCAGCCCTGTTAGGCAGGAAAAAACTCTCTGCGGAACAGATTCAGAAGCTCAAACAGATTGTGGAAGATTTGGAATGAGGTGATGCAAATGAATTTACTGCAAATGAGCTTTTCGGGGGCTGTTTTCATTACTGCGGTAGTGATGATCCGTGCGGCAGCAATCAATAAACTGCCGAAAAAGACTTTTCTTGTTTTATGGGAATTGGTGATGTTAAGACTGCTTATCCCGTTTTCGATTCCATCAATGTTCAGTATTTATACACTGGTAACCCACAGTATATCTTCTACAACATTGCCGGAAACAGAAGCAGGTTTCAACTTTCCCGCCATACAAGGGCAATTTGTTACAACACGGGGAATGGAACAGCCGGCGACGGATATTGCATCATCTGTTTTCGTGTGGTGTATTGTATGGTGCGCAGGAATGATACTTTCTGCATTATTTTTCGCAGTTTCTTATCTGCGTTGTCTGATTGAATTCCGGACAGCTTTGCCGGTCCGCAACCATGATATAGAAAAGTGGCTGGTGGAACACCCATTGAAACGCCCGATTTCGGTAAGGCAATCAGATAGGATTTCCGCCCCATTAACTTATGGCATTTTCCGTCCTGTCATTTTAATGCCGAAACAAATGGACTGGAAAAACGAAACACAACTGCAATATGTTCTATCACATGAGTATGTGCATATTTATCGCTATGATACTGTCACAAAGCTGATTGCGACACTTGCCCTTTGTATTCACTGGTTCAACCCCTTTGTGTGGGTGATGTATGTCCTTTTTAACCGTGATATAGAACTGGCTTGTGATGAAAGCGTTATACGGCAATTTGGAGAAAAATCAAAATCTGCCTATTCTCTAATGCTGATCAACATGGAAGCAGCGAAAAGCGGGCTATTGCCATTTTGTAACAACTTTAGTAAAAACGCTATTGAAGAAAGGATTACAGCGGTTATGAAAATTAAAAAAACTTCACTGCTTGCAATTTGTATTGCTGCGATACTCATTGTTGGCGTAACTACTACTTTTGCGACTTCCGCAGCAGGCAGCAGCAGAGAAAAAAATGCTGATACACTTACTGTCGGTGAATACAATGCTGCACATTTGGGCGTTGTGGACGGGTTACAAAATATCTTACAAGACAAAACGAAAGAACAGTTACAGAATAATTTATTCATGCAGGAAGCAATTCAGGCTGAAATCGAAAAACTTAATGAGCGATGGAATACAGATAAACTGCAAGAAAATATACAGCAGGAACAGGAGCGCCGGGAGTATCCTAATGGCACAGAGGAAGATTACCGTTCCTTATTGGATTTGAAAACAGCCGATTACCAAAGTCGGTCAGTTGCAGATTTTAACATGGATTTACTGGAATGGGCAAATGAAAGTTATGAACGAATGGAACGGATCAATGTTGATACTGCCCAACAGGATTTTTCCGTGAACCTGGACAGTGACGAGCTTTCTTTTGTAGCATTAACCACATGGCTTTCCGGGGTGGAAAATGGAAAATATGTGCAAAGTATTAACACGGGGCGGAAAGAGGAAGACCCTATCCATAATCAATATCTTCCGTCAAAAACAGCGGAAGAAAATGGATACGGTGCATGGTGTGATTTGTTCTACTCATTTTCCTATCATATAGCAGACAAAAAGATGCTTACTGTTGGAGAACGTGACTATTGTATCGGCAATATGATGAGTGAGATACAAGATTTTTGGAACAGAACAGATATTGAAGAAATGTTAAGTATGACAAAAGATGATATTGTAAGTAAGCTGAAAGAAATTGCAACAAAATACAGTAACAATAACATAACAATTATAATTCGTGAAGATTCTGTAAGTTTTGAAAAAATGGACGAACGAAACAAGGCATTTGATTAATATTAACCGTTGCAGCTGACAAGATCAATCTGCTCTTATTATGACTGTACTAACTGTTGCCTACACTTTAATCCTCACAAAGACGCTCCCGAAAAGGCAGCGATAAAATGTCTACCTATATAATTCGTATATAAAATTCACAAAAAAACAGGTTGACAACAGACAGCGATTGTATTAATCTGTCACTAACACATTATTGTAAGTGAAGTTTACAGGAACGCATGTCGTTCAGAAGTGTTCCGGCGGTGCAATTTTAATTTGATTCTGAGAAAGGAGGTAATGAGTATGTTAAAAGATAGAACAAGTAAGGCCAATACATATAAGATGAATCATAACTTGAACAGAAAATTGTTTATGATACAAAATTACCTCTGCAGACGGGAGACCGGGTTAGAATTGAGTGAATGACTAGCTGGGTCAACATATGTTTAGTGCTTATTTATGGGCTGTGGTGATTTTGCCACAGCCTTTTTTTGGGTATAGGAAATTTCTATGCTTATCCGAGTCCGCGAAGCGGATCTCGTAAACGCTCTGGAATGGAGGAATATTATGAAAAAAATATCGAGTTACATATGGAAATACAGGCTTCCTTATCTGATCGCCATCGTGTCGCTGCTTATTGCGGTCACGCTGGATATGATGGCGCCGAGACTGACGGCACGGGTGGTGGATGATGTCATCGTTGGCGGTAATATCGGCGAACTGAAGTATCTGTTGCTGGGATTTCTGGGGATTGGTCTCGGAAGATGTATTTTTCAGTATGTGAAAGAGTACACTTTCGACAAAAACGGTGCCAGAATTTCGGGAAATATGCGGAGAGATCTGTTCAGGCATGTTCAGGGACTGAGTGCAGATTTTTTTGACCGGACGAATACGGGAGAACTGATGGCGCGTGTCAAGGAAGACATTGACCGGATCTGGGATGCCATGGGATATGTGAGTATGCTGCTGATCGAGGTGGCATATCATACAGGGATCATTCTGGTGTGTATGTACATGCTGAACTGGAAGCTGGCTCTGATTCCTACGGCGGCTATGCTGCTGTGCGGTTCGTTTGCAGTGATCATGGAGCGCAGGCTTGGGCGGGTCTATGAGGAGATCAGCGAGGAGAATGCTTCCCTGAATACGGTTGCAGAAGAGAACCTGGCAGGAGTCCGTACCGTGAAGGCATTTGCACGGGAAAAGTTTGAGATTGGAAAATTTCTTTCCCATAATAAAAGATATTACGATCTGAATATGGAACAGTCAAAGGTGTTTGTACGGTATTACCCGTGTTTTACCGTGGTGACTAAGGTATTACCGCTATTGACTATATTAGTCGGCGGTAAGTTTGTAATTGACGGAGAGATGACGCTGGGGCAGATGACAGCATTTGTGGAGTATTCTACCAATATTGTCTGGCCGATGGAAATGCTGGGCTGGCTGACCAACAGTTTTTCTGCGGCAGTGGCTTCCAACAAGAAGATCCGGAAAATCTATCAGGAAAAACCCAGTATTGTGGAAGTGACTGATCCGGTCAAACTTGATCAGGTAAAGGGAAAGGTATGTTTCGACCATGTATCCTTCCACAAGGCGGATCAATATGAGATTCTTAAGGACATCTCTTTCCAGGTGGAGGCGGGGAAAACTTTGGGGATCATGGGAGCTACCGGTGCGGGAAAGACTTCTATCGTGCAGCTATTACAGCGTATGTATGATGCTACGGACGGCGCTGTTTATCTGGACGATGTGAATATAAAGGAACTTTCTCTGGAACAGCTTCGTACCAGTGTAAGCTATGTGATGCAGGACGTATTTCTTTTTTCAGATACGATCAACGACAATATCAAGCTGGGTAAGAAAGAATACATAGATTTCAAGACAGTGAGGCGGGCATCTACGCAGGCCCAGGCCAGTGGTTTCATCGAGCGTATGGAGCAGCGTTATGATACGGTCATCGGTGAACGCGGCGTAGGTCTTTCCGGCGGACAGAAACAGCGGATCAGTATCGCAAGGGCATTGGCAAAGAGAGATCCGATCCTTGTGCTGGACGATTCTACATCGGCGCTTGACATGGAGACGGAGCACCTGATCCAGCAGACGTTAAAGACGCTGGAAGATACGACCAAGATTATCATAGCCCACAGGATCAGCGCAGTCCGGAATGCGGATGAGATCATCGTGCTGGACAATGGAGCCATCGCGGAGCGGGGCACACATGAGGAACTTTTGGCGAAGCGGGGCTTGTATTACGAAACATATGAGTCGCAGTACGGGACCATGCAGGAAGATAGTGCGGTACAGGAAGGAAATGTTGTACAGTTTGCGTAATGTGCCGCGGGGTGTGTCCGTGCGCTGTCTGGCACAAACCTGTTAATGCACCGTCTTGATAAGGTAAGCGAAAAGCAGAGATAGAAGTAGCGAGAAAAACAGCGCAGAAATGAGGGAAAAATGGCAGTTAATTCATATAAAGACGACGAACAGACCATTGAACGTGGTAAGCTGCAGACACTGGCGCGGCTGTTCAGATATCTTCTGGCATATAAATGGCAGATCATATTAGTGCTTTTGATTATGGGCTACGGTGTGTTGATCAGCCTGGTTAATCCGCTGATCATGGAATCAGCTATTGACGATCATATTGCACCGGGGGATTGGAGCGGTTTATATAAGCTGCTGATCTTTGCACTGGGAATTAATCTTTTACTCGTAATCACAGTGAAGCTGCGGATGTACATTATGGCAAAAGTATGTAATGAGATTCTTCTGACAATCAGGCAGGAATTGTATACCCACATTCAGAAGCTGGATTTCCACTTTTTTGACAGCAGGCCCACCGGAAAGATTTTGTCCAGAATCATCGGGGATATCAATTCTCTTAAGGATGTGCTGTCTAACTGTGTGACGACGCTTATACCGGACGGACTGACGGTCATCGCGGTAGTGGTGATCATGGTCTGGAAGAATCCGAAGCTGGCGCTGGCTTCCCTGATGACCATTCCTTTTATGGCGGCGGGGATGATCTTTATACAGGTAAAGGCTCATCCGAGATGGCAGCTTTTCCGTAAAAAGTCCGCAAATCTCAATGCATTCATACATGAGGATATGGCGGGAATGCGGATCATCCAGAGTTTTCATGCCCAGGGGGAAACAGAGAGGACTTTCGACGAGTTGTTGGAGGAGCACAAAATTTCTTTCTTTGATGCTGTACGTATGAGTGATGCTTTCGGGTCAGTCATTGATTTTTCCTGGGGGCTGGGCTGCATTCTGCTGTATTATACGGGTATCGTGATTCTGGGTGTGGAAGAGGTCTCCGTGGGTACATTTATTGCATTCGGAACATATCTTAACATGTTCTGGCAGCCGATCCACAATATCAGTAATTTTTATAACCAGCTTGTGACGAATATTGCAGGTGCGGAGCGGATCTTCGAGATTCTGGACACGCCTCCGGGGATCGCGGACGGTGAAGGTGTTTCGGAGATTCCGCCCATCCGGGGAGAAGTGACATTTGAACAGGTGAACTTTTCCTATGATGATAAAACTAAGGTATTGGACGATGTGAGTTTTCAGATCAGACCCGGAGAAACCATAGCTCTTGTAGGACCGACCGGCGCGGGAAAATCTACGATTGTGAATCTGATCAGCCGGTTTTATGATGTGCAGGAAGGAAAGGTGAAGGTTGACGGACATGATGTGAAGACTGTGTCCATCGAGAGCCTGCGCAGACAGATGGGGATCATGACTCAGGACAATTTCCTGTTTTCCGGTACGATAAAAGACAATATACGCTACGGAAAGCTGGATGCGACGGATCAGGAAATCGTGGCGGCGGCGAAAGCGGTGAACGCCCACGAATTTATTATGAAGCTGGATAAGGGATATGACACGGAACTGTCAGAGCGCGGCGGCGGACTCTCCATCGGGCAGAAGCAGCTTCTGGCATTTGCCAGGACAATGGTTTCGGATCCCAGGATTCTGATCCTGGATGAGGCTACATCCAGCATTGACACGAAGACGGAACTTCTCGTACAGGAGGGGATCGAACATCTTCTGGCAGGCCGGACTTCTTTCGTCATTGCCCACAGGTTATCCACGATCCAGAAAGCCGACCGCATTTTCGTAATTGACGATGGCAGAATCATCGAGGAAGGAAATGTGCAGGAACTGATGGCAAAGAAGGGCGTTTATTATCAATTGTATATGGCGCAGTTTTCTGTCTGAGATTTTCTGATTCTCTTTCCGGAATCGCGTAAATGGAAAAGGTGGCCGGGGTATCCGGCCACCATAAAAAACAAAAAAATTACATACTTTACTTGACATCCCCGGCGGGCTTATAAATTCATTCACCCTTCCATACCATAAAACTGTATTTTCCATTCACCTTGCTCTTTGACAAGTATAAATGTCAGATACAGAAACATATCTTCATAGGTACTGTCCCTGAATTCTATGGAAACATTACATTTTCCATTTTCAATTTTTTTCTCATCAGTATCTGACAATCCTTTCACAGTTAAATCACTTATGATTCCTGTACCTTCATATATATCAGGGTCCCCTTCATATGTACTTGCCAGAAACTTCTGAACGGCATCAATATCTCCATCAAAGTATGATTCCGCAAACGCTTCCAAAGCAGTTCTGATATTCTGACAATCTTCAGTTCCCAAATATTCGTCTGTTCCTGCGGTATGATTCAGCTTTTCATGATCCGCTTCGTTTGATAACGCAAAGGTATCCAAAATCACAGGAAATTGTCGCCCCCATCCTTCTTCAAACTCTACTGGATAAGAATAGAATATTGCCCATACATCATTTTCAAACACTTTCTGTTCGGCATGATATAACAGATCTCCCTCCTGTTTCCACCATTTACGGGAGTCCTCTTTTGCATAACCATCACTTTCAAGTTTCTGATTCACAGAATCCTCTGACTCACCTTCAAAATGCGTGATCCAAAGTGTGACCTGTTCATTGATATCTGTTTTCCAGAGGTCGGGAGCAGATAGATACCACTGCTCATCATCAGGCAGATAAAAAGAATAGCCATTACCAATCGCAAGGGTAGCCTGTTTTTGTTCCTGTTCCCCTTCTTTCGAAAAGGTAAGTGTCATTGTATTTTCCAATGTATTATTATCAGCAGAGGAATTGTCAACAGACGTGGGGGCAGTTTGAGCAACTTCCAGTCCGGACTGTTCGGACATATTTCCCGTATCTGCATTTGCGGCGTCCTCGTTTTCAATCTTTTCTTTTTCCGTATTCTCTTTTGCAACAGAACAGCCTACCAGCATTCCCAAAGTGATTGATAGAATAGCTGCGCATATTAATATAGAAATTCCATTTTTCTTTCTGTTTCTTATCAATATATTTTTAAAACGTTTTTTCATAATCTTTGTTCCACCATAAAATTGCGTTGATAAAACGGTTTTCCTGACACATTGCTTATGAAGCATGGACAACAATGTTTCTGTATATGCTTTCCGCAATGCAAAACTTGTGCCTTGTGTAACTCTTTCATCACAGGACAGCTCCATATCAATAACAGCCTCTTTCTGCATAATCCAGATTATTGGATTGAACCAGTGAACAGCATTGGCTGTTACGAAAAGCAGTTTAAGATACACATCGCCTCGCTTTAAATGGACCAGCTCATGTTTTAAAATGAAAAACAAATCATCAGAACTATACTGCTCTTTGGGCAAGACTAAGACAGGTTTTAGAAAGCCTATTATCATTGGGCTTTCAGCCTTATCATATTCCATCACGCATACGGTACGTCTGATATGTAATTCACGTTTCAGATGAAAAATCTGACTTAAAATACGTGTTTCCTTTATTTTTTTCCCGTTTTTTATTACCTGTCGTTTATAATGGGAAAAACTGATAAGATGGACAGATATAAAAATCAGGCTGCCAATTATCCAGACAAGAGTCACGAGATCAAGCATGGTTATACCTGCTGTATTATTTTCAGACGAGGCGTTCATTGGAGTAGTCATCTGCGCCGGTATCTCAACAACAATTCCTCGATATGGGATCGCCGTGTCAGTTGGAGTGTCTGTACTGTTTTCTCCTGATTCAGAATTCGTTTCAACGTTCGGTTGTGTGATCCGGTCCATAACATACTGCCCGCTGGTTCCGCTAAAAGGAACAAGCAGCCGTAATGCAAGAAAAATCCAAATCAGGTATTTCCATTTTGCGGCATACCTTTTGTTTAAAAATGGTGTCAGAAGAATCAATCCGATAACGATCAATCCAATAGATACTGAAATTCCTAAAATGGATAAAAATATATTTCCCATCATTCTTCCTCCAATTTATCCAAAAAATTTCTGAGTTCTTGAATATCAGAGCTTTTGATTTCTTTATTGCTATATAGTGCAGTTATCATATTCTGTATTGAATTATTATACAACTTTTCGAGAAAATGTTTACTTGCTACGGTCTTGTAGTCATTTTCCGAAATAATGGAAGTATACAAATTTCTTCCTGTTGAACGGTCACAACTGATAAATCCCTTATCAGCCAGCCTTGTTAATGATGTCATTAACGTGGAAAGCTGCCAGTTTCTCTGTTCCTGTAATTCTTTTAAAATATAGTTTGAAGGTACAGGACTTCCACTGTCCCAGATCACCTGCATGATTTCCAGTTCCGCCTCCCCTAATTTTTTTAGCGTATTTCCCATGTATTGATGCCTCCTTTTATACGAGCGTATAATGCATTATACAATTGTATAAAAGAGCTGTCAAGATGAATCTTATTATTTTTTGCGTTTTATTTTGGAATTTTTGTAAAATATTTAAGCTTTGTTTTGGTTAATATTCCTGGTTTTCTAATTCTAATAAGATTGTTTGGCATTATATAGGTATTGCCTATAAGATTTCATGTGTGAAAAGACAAAAAAATGAAAAAGAAAAAATCAAATTTTTACTTGGCAATGTGGCAAAGAATAGAAAAGGCAGGTTGAAGTTGTAGTTTTTTTCCTATTGACAAAGAGTAATTATAATAGTACTAATTTGTAATTAGTTAATTACATTTTGTAAGGGAGACATGACTTTGATATGCAATAGAATTAAAGTTTTGCGGGCAGAAAGAAATTGGACGCAAGAGGATTTAGCAAATAAAGTCGGAATTTCACGGCAAGCGGTAATTTCAATAGAAAAGTATAAATATACGCCGTCTTTGGAATTGGCTTTTAGGATTGCAGAAGCATTCCAGGTTTCTATTGATGCAGTTTTTAAACATACGGAGAAAACAGATTGAAAAATCACACTGATGTGCTGATTGTTTCATTGTCTGAACAAGTTCAGACGCAAATTTGTGCCGGAGCGCCACAAATTTGTTTGTTGGCAGACGCAAATTTGATATTTGCGTCGCCCCGTCGCGTAAACGCTCCGGAATGGAGATTAGTATGCATGAACAAATTTTTAACTTGATTTTACTTGTTTTAACTGTAATAGCTACACTGTGGCTTTATTTGTTGAAAGCAAAGAAACAAATAATTTATAAGGGAGATGAACGCTGGCAGGTGATACAGCTGAAATCAAATCAAATTGCCAATATATCGAACGGGATTTTAATAGTATTTATTTTTGGTGGAACAATATATCCGTTTTTTATTAACAAAGAAATAACTTTTACCCTTACAAGAGTAACTATATTTGGAATGTATTTTATTGGTATGCGTAATCTGATCGAATTGGTTGCGATAAAATATCTGGATAAGCGGTTATAAGCAATATAAATCGGAATTTAATATCATAAATGCTTCGCAACTGAAAAGTTGCGTGATAGTTGGTGGTGCAACCATAGAAAAATTGCTATTATGAGGCTATCAAATAGAAAGGAGAACCCAAAAATGAAATTTGGTCTAAATCAGTATTTAATGATTGCCTTGTGGCTTGTTGGAGTAACGGTTACCATCTATATTGTTAGCCTAATCGTTAAAGCACTGCGGAAGTACACAAAATCAGCACCGGTTAGGAAAGAAAAAGCGAAAAATGCGAAGACTCTTGGAGAAGTGCTAAAGCAGCATAGGTTAGATTGTAAAATGACTCAGGAGTTTGTTGCAGAAACATTAGGTGTCAGCCGTCAGGCTGTCTCTAAATGGGAAAGTGGTGCATCTGATCCAAGCACTACGAATCTAATAGCACTGGCAAAACTCTTTGGTGTAGAAGCTGAAGAATTGTTAAAGGAAGCAAGATAAATTCCAGTTTGTCTAAATAGTTGTTTCCATATTCATAACTGGATTATTAATACAGCATCGGAGCGTATAGAAACAAATGCGCTCTGTTTTTATGTAAGGAAGCAGAAGTTTATGAGCAGAGAGGAGGTATTGGTAAAATTAGGGTTTTTGGTGCTCTATGGGGATTAGCTTGAAAAATCAGAGATTTTTCAACTTTCTATTTAAGCAGTATTGCAAGCAGGCTTGCGATATGCATGGGGTTTAGGGTGAAAGTTAGTGCGGGCACTTTATCAGAGTATTCTGGCCGACCAGACTTTCCTGCAGGCAGTCATGGCACTTCTTACAGTACGTGCCCTCATATATATATGTGGTGCAGCCGCTGCCGTTTTGCACATGGTGTCTGCGTTGAGAGGTTATGTATTCATGGGAGCAGGAGAGAGCAGCTTGTGCGTCATCACTGGTAATGAGGTATTGATTGCCGGATTCGTCGATCATGATATTATCGGATAAGGAGAAATCGATATTCATTTCATATGGATCGTCAAGCGGGCATGGATGGTCATCGAAGATAATATACATAACATCTGCCTCCGGTTTATAGTCCTGCCTGTCATGATAGACGGACAGGGGCTGATATGCCAGCACAGATACCGGCATGGACAGAGCGATGATGCCGATCAGCAGAGCAGTGATGACTTTAGAATAGACTGCTTTACATTTCGGACGGGTCATAAACAGTATCCGCTCTTTCGTCTGGTTCTGATTGGTAGAAAAAGTACCGGTCAGGAGAGTCTTTGAATCGGTGTGGCTCCGGGCGGATTCGATGATCAGGTCTGCATAGTGCATCTTTTGTGTCTCGTCTAAAGAAGCAGTTACCATTTCATCACAGTGCTTCTCGCTTACTGTGCATATTTCACGGAAAAGAATATAGGAGAACGGATTATACCAGTGCAGCAACAGGATGAGAAATGCAAGCAGCTTCCATAACGCATCGTGGCTGCTGATATGAACGGTTTCATGCGAAAGATACAAAGCCAGATCTTCTGTGTGGTACAGGGATGGTAATATGATGATCGGACGGAACAGCCCAATGGTAAGCGGGCTTTTGATGAGGGGACAGAATATGATTTTCGCCGATTTACCCGAAACGGCAGGCGGAATATCGCCTGACACATGCTGCGTACAAATCTCCGGATCGGAGACTTCCGAAAAAAGCATCCACTTACTCCGGCAGGAACGGTACTCTCTTATCTGGCGATATAATATAAAGGAGACAATGGCGAGCCATATGACAGCGACGATCAGCAGCGGCAGTCCATAGGCATAGTGCATTTTCCCGTCGGTGGTTATGTATATGGTATTCCAGTTTTTATAGGTAAACAGATTTTCTTTTGCAGGATTCCGGTATCCGAACAGCGTCTTGCATAGTATGTAAAATTGATCTTTAAGGCACTGGTATGGGATCAGATAGAGAAGAATGCAGATTCTTAGCACACGATACTGCCAACGGGCGGTGCAGCAGCGGTTAAAGACAGGTTTCATAAGCAGATATACTATGAAAATAATACTGCCGCTGAGGGACATGGTCAAAAGAAGATTCATTTTCTCCGATTCCTTTCTCGTAGTAGTTTACGCAGTTCCCTGGCATCCTCCTCGGAGATTCTGTCTCCGCCGGAAAGCGCAAGCATAAATGTCTTCAGGGAACCATCAAACAACTGGTTAAGTAGTTTGTTTGCAAGCATCTGATCATACTCCTGCTTCGGGAGTGTGGGGGAGTAGATCTTGTGCCTGTCTTCTCCGGTGGCGGTCAGGATGCCCTTATTAAGCAGTGACTGGATAAAGCAGTTGACTCTCTGGCGGGATTCTTGCTTACCAAGACTGTTCACGTGGTCATGAATCTCGCCGAAAGTGACACCGTCAGGGGCGCTTGCCCATATATATTTCATAATTTCATATTCTTTGGGTTTCAGATCGTAATTCATCTTGGTTTTCCTTGCAATTTGTATTTCTCATATAGTAAAATATTTTTTATACAAAGTCAAGAGAAAGTATTGACGTAGATAGGTGAAGAGAAGTATAATTTGTAAAAAGAATTTTTTACTAATTATGTTTACAAACAGCATTTTGCTATTAAGATCCGGCAGAATGAAAATGATGATAAGGTCAGCTATTCTGGAAAAAATTTTGGAGACGGAAATTATATAAAAATGTAAAAGGGGGCTGCAGCGTGAAAGAGATAACAGTGCATGATCTAATCAGAGCGGATGGAACACTGGACAGGGAGCGTCTTTCAAGGGCGCTTGGGAATGGTGTGAATCGTACAGACTTTTTAAATGATGATCCGGGGTGGTTCAAGAAACCATCCGAGCAGAAGCGGATATCTGTCGGAGATCAGGTATCTATTTCGGAGACGGGCATGAAACAGCTGCTGGCGATGCAGGCAAATAGGAAAGAGGATACGGAAGAATACATCAAAGATCCTTTCCAGAGTGTGCAGTATAATCTTGCCGGAGCAGTAACATATATGGGGAAACTCAGTAAAATTGCGGGGAATATATCAAAAGGTGAGAATGGATTCGAAGAACATGTCACATCTTTTGCAATGGCATATCAGGAGTTGAAAGATGAGATTCATAAGAAGTATTCGGCCGGTGCGCCGGCACAGATCGCTACGAACCAGAATGGCGAAGAATATGTTATGACCGAGGAAGAAGAAATGGCAATGCTGGATGAGGCATATAAGAATATTACAACTTTTATGTCGACAACCGCAAGAGTCGTTGCAGAAGGGAGAGCACGCAGAGGCGGACTGCCTGATGATTTGACTGAGGAGGTAGAGAAAAAGGCTGCAATGGCGTATGAAAAGGCAATTAGTGAACAGAATCTTCAGGCGATTAAAGAAAAGTTAGAAAACCAAAATTCCGAAAAGGAAAGTGTACTGGACTTCGGACTGGATCAAAACTGGCTGGGCATCATCAATTCGCTGTACCAGTCGAAGTAAATATATAGAAATGCCTCAAGAACAGTATGATCAATAATTAAATAGAGACGTATTTGTCTCGGAATGGAGAATTGTATGAGAATAGACGGAATAAGCGGCGCGGGGATACAACCGGGTACGGCAGGAACGGGAGCAGGCGGACAGCTGGATGAAGTCAGCAAGAATCTGCAGAACCAGATTGAAAATCTGCGAAAACAGATGCAGGAACTCTCTTCCAATCAGGAAATGCCGATGGAAACGAAAATGAAGAAGCGACAGGAGATACAGAAGCAAATCAGTGAGTTGGAAATACAGATGCGGCAGCATCAAATGGAAGTGAAGAGAGAAGAACGGCAGGAAAAGCAGAGTAAAGGTCCTTCTATGGATGAAATGCTGGGGGCAAAGAAGCAAGAAGACAGCCAGAGTACAGGAATAGGAATGTCGACAGGGAGTATGGAAACTCTGATTTCTGCGGAGACATCGTTAAAGCAGGCGAGTGTGCACGGTAGTGCGGCGAAGGAAATGGAAGGTAAGGCAGGTGTACTGAAAGCGGAGATTAAGCTGGATCAAGGCAGAGGTGGTGATACCGCAGCCAAGGAAGCGGAACTTGCGAAGGTGAATGAAGCTGCACAAAAGATGACGGCATCGCAGATGGATTCTCTATCACAGGCAACGCAGATTTTGCAGGAGGCATCTAAGGAAGAACAGAACAGTACGAAGAAGACTGATGGAGAGAACAAAACCGCTGTTGAAATGGAACAGAGGGTGGAAGACGATATGATGAAAGACTCACGAGACCTGCAGCAGGAGGAAACTTCTGATAATACATACAATGTGGAGATCCCGGGTGTGCCCCTCAGCAGAGGGTATCATCCGGTAGATGTCAGAATGTGAGGGAGGTAATTCGACCGGCAAAAAAGAAACGCTGCAGATGGTGGAAGCGCTGAAAGACCAGATGTTATCTTTATATCCTGAAGATTTACTTAATTGATAAAAATGGGCATTGTACACGGGTAATGAGTCTTAAGTGAAATTCAGGGGAAGAGATCGGGAAACGGGTTAAATATAAAGGGATCAGACAACGGATTAAAACCGGAGTCTGGTCTTTTTATTCCTTCGCTTATCTGGAAACGGCAAGAAATAAATAAGGAAAATATTGTACAAAAAAAATCAACAATTTGAGTAAAAGTGCCAATTATTGCGCAAGCATGTTGACATTATTACAAATTACTTTATAATTTAGGTAATATAGCTTAAATTATAAACTACTAATAAGAACGAGTTTGAGGGTAAAATGGCTAAAGCAGTTAAAATGGCAGATATTGCCAAGGTTATGGGAGTCAGCACAGTTACGGTATCAAAGGCTTTGTCAGATCAGAAAGGTGTCAGCGAGGAGCTCCGCGCAAGGATCAAAAAGCAGGCGGAAGAGATGGGATACCGTACCACATCTGTGTTACATCAGGAGAGGTCACGCAAGAATGTCAGCTATACGATTGGCGCGATTGTGGCAGATCGGTTTTTAGATAAATACGAGTCTTTTTACTGGACTATGTATCAGGAGGTGGCCACCGCGGCAGTACAGCGGGGGTGTTTTACCATGATCGAGGTGCTTCAGCGCGAGGACGAGGCCGGACTTGTCATGCCCAAGCTTTTACGGGAGAGGAAGACGGAGGGGCTGATGGTCATCGGGCGTCTCAAGCAGGAGTATCTGCGCAAACTGATGGATTATGCGGATATTCCGGTCTTTTTTCTGGATTTTTATGACAAAAGTGTACAGTGCGATTCGATTGTGTCCAACAGCTATTTCGGTATGTATACAATGACCACTTATCTTTACGAGATGGGACACAGGGAAATCGGATTCGTGGGAAATGTGTTGTTCACGGACAGCATTACAGACCGGTATTTCGGTTACGTCAAGGCGTTGTATGAGCGTGGCATTCAGGTAAATCCGCAGTGGGTGCTCAACGACAGGGATCCGGAGACGGGAAGATCGGATAAAGGTTTTGAGATCGTGCTTCCGGAGAAGATGCCCACGGCCTTTGTGTGCAATAACGATGGCGCGGCGGCAATGCTGGTGCGGACGCTGGAAAACAATGGTTATAAGGTGCCGGAGGATGTTTCCGTGGTAGGCTACGACAATTATCTGGCGCCGGGACTGTGCGATGTGGGGATTACCACTTATGAGGTGGATATGAAGGAGATGGCGAAGCGTGCCGTGAAGAACATGATCCGCAAGATTTCGGGGGATCATTACAGACAGGGCATGTATATCGTGAACGGCCGGGTCGTTTACAAAGACAGCGTCGCCAGAAGAGAATAGTAATTTTCCTTTTAAGCAGTATCGCAAGCAGGTTTACGATATGCATGGGAGCAGCAGACTCGCGATATACATTGGGAGTAATATTTCGGAGATTATGATAAAAGAGGTTAAAGTGTGCAGATGATCAGTCCGGCGTGCCTTAACCTCTTTTCGCGTCTCTGTATGCCTGCGGTGTGGTTCCCGTCTCTCTTTTGAAAAGGCTGATGAAATGGTTTGTGTTTTCAAATCCGACTTCCAGGGAGATTTCATGGACTTTTTTGTCGGTGGTAAGGAGCAGGTTTGCGGCAGCCTCCAGCCTTTTTCTGTTAAGGTATTTCAGCGGCGGGACACCGAAGGCGGCCGAAAATTCATGACAGATCCGGTATTTGCTCATATGATAGCGCTCTTCCAGGTCATCCAGACGGAAGGGCTCTGCGAGAGAAGCGTCCAGATAGTTTCTGATCTCTGCCAGAAAAGGGGGATATCTGGTATCGGTGGATTCCATCTTATAGGCTTCCATAAACAATCCTGTTACAATATGGTGCAGCAGATCGGCATCCGTAAGCTTGTTGTAAAGACATGCACCGGGGGAGCCGATGAGGAGTTGATTCAGTGCCCGCAGGACAGGAGAATAGGGCGGCAGCGGATGTAACAGGAGCGTTTCAAACGGGACAAGATTTTCCAGCCGGGAAAACAGGTCTCCTTTTACCAGAAAAAGGCTGTAGCGCCAGGGAAAGTGAGTGGGCTCTATAATATAAGTAGAAACACTGCAGTCCATGTACAGAAGCGAGCCGGGTTCCAGTGTGTAGGATCTGGTACGCATTCGTATTCTGCCGCCGCCGTCCCGTGTATAAAGCAGCATCCGGCAGTCCATTGGCTGACAGGTGAGCGTATAACCGGAGAGGATCTCCATGGTTCCACCGCTTAAGACGGTGGGGAATGTGTCTGCCGTTTCCGGGAGAAGTTCATAGAAAGTCCCTGCAAAAGTATGCGGCATTGCGCCAGTAGGTGCGGGAGGCTTTATGGAAAGTGACTGTAAATATTGTTCTTTGTAGGTCATAAGGGTGTCTCCTTATAAGTTACAGCATCCTTCGAAGGGACTGCGGCAGTTTCTTTTCTTAAAAATGATTGTACAATATCATATTCCAAATCTCAAGAATCATACATGCTGTTTTACACAAATACATGCTGTTTTACACAATTATCGTAACAGTTCAGCCTTCGGCTTCACTGTCACGTCTGATGCACACAAAATGCTCCAAAGTCGCATTTTGGCGCTTGCATAACTCGCAAGTCTGCCAGTGATATATTGATTGCTCTTTTCGGTTGCTGCTTATCTGGCTTATAATTAAATAAAATATTTAGCTAATATAAAGCTGGGTTTATAAGCTAAAAACTTTGAGGAATGGCATAAAATATAGGTAAAATGCACAAAAATACTAATATAAAATTGTGTAAATAGAGGAAAAAGACAAATAAAGCAATATTAATATATAATTTGCAATAATAGTTGATGATTAAAAAATAAAGTGATGTATACTTAATTTAAAGTTAATCAATTAACTAAAGCTCGCGAGAGCGGATAACAAAAAGGAGGATATTTATTATGAAACTGAAGAAAGTTATGGCACTTACTTTAGCAGCAGCTATGACATTCTCATTAGTAGGATGTGGCGGCGGTGATGCTCAGACAGATGCGCCTGCAGCAGATGATACCGCAGCAGAGGCACCTGCAGCAGCGGACGACACTGAGGCGGATGACGCAGCAGACGATACTGCAGCAGATGACGCAGCAGCGGACGATGCGGCAGCTCCGGCAGGCGGACTTACCTACGCTTCCATCAAACTTGGTGAGGATAATCAGGATATCACTACAACAATTAAGTTCATCCATCACAAGACAGACCGTGAAGACGACGGTACGATGGCTGATCTGATCGGCAAGTTCAATCAGATGTATCCTAACATCACAGTTGAGACAGAAGGTATCACGGATTACCAGGAAGACGCTCTTCTTCGTCTCTCCACAGGTGACTGGGGCGATGTAATGTTCATCCCCGCTGTAGATGCAGCAGATCTTCCTTCTTACTTCGTTCCTTACGGAACAGTAGATGAGATGAGCGAACTTGTAAACTTCGCTGACAACTGGAAAGATGCAGCAGGCAACTGCTACGGTGTTGGTTACATGGGTAATGCACAGGGCGTTCTTTACAACAAGAAAGTATTTGCAGACGCAGGCGTGACAACACTTCCCAAGACTCCGGATGAGTTCCTTGCAGCACTGCAGGCAATCAAAGACAACACAGACGCTATTCCGCTGTATACCAACTATGCAGCAGGCTGGACCATGGGCGGTCAGTGGGACGCTTTCTTAGGCGCAATCACAACAGGCGATGAGACATGGTTAAATCAGAAATTCGTTCACACGGCTGAGCCTTTCAAGGACAATGGCGACGGCACAGGTGCATACGCACTTTACAAGATCCTTTACGATGCAGTTGCTCAGGGTCTGATCGAGGAAGACTACACCACGACTGACTGGGAAGGCTGCAAGGGCATGATCAACAACGGTGAGATCGGTGCTATGGTACTTGGTTCCTGGGCAATTGCTCAGATGAAGGCGGCAGGCGAGAATCCCGATGATATCGGTTATATGCCTTTCCCGATCACAGTAGGCGGACAGCAGTATACAACAGCAGGCCCTGACTACAGCTACGGTATCAATGTAAATGCTTCCGATGAGAACAAGGCAGCAGCTATGACATTCGTTAAGTTCATGGTGGAAGAATCCGGCTGGTGTGATTTTGAAGGCGGTTACCCGATCTCCAAGACAGCTCCTACTTCCTTCGTATTCGACGGCGTTAATGTTGTAACAAACGCAACAGCACTGACAGGCGAAGAGGATATCATGAATGAAATGAACGCTGAATCCGAGCTTTCCTTCAACGCAGGTGGTGACGCTAAGATTCAGGCAATCGTTGAGGCAGCAGCTACAGGTTCCCAGAGCTTTGATGATATCATGGCAGACTGGACAGCTAAGTGGAACGCAGCACAGGATGAGCTTGAGGTAGAAGTTCAGTACTAAGAATAAGCATATATCAATAAGTAGCTTCATAAAGGCTTCATGTAGGTATTAATTCCCGCGGGTAATGAGTCAAAATCATGCTTGCATGACCTTGACGAATGCCGTGAGGGTCAGATCTTCCGGCAGGTTGCTGCGGGAGATTAGACGGATGACATTTGAGCCGGGGCAGAATAATTACCCCGGCTCAAATTATCAGGAGGATAGTATATGGCGGCACAGGCAAATACATTGGGAACACAGAAAAAGGGTTTCCTGCAACTGTTAAGAAGCAGGAAAGGGCAGCAGGCGATCATCATTGTAGCTTTCATGATCGTACCGCTGGCACTGTTATTTACTTTTACATACCTTCCATTCGGTGAGATGGTGGGATACAGTTTTATGAAGATGAAATATATCGGTGACAGGAAATTCGTCGGCTGGAAGAACTACGCCAGCGTGTTCAGCAGAAAAGACTGTTTCAGTGCTTTGAAGCTGAGTCTGTACTATATGGGCGGTTCTGTTGTTCAGCTTGTTCTTGCGCTCTACCTGGCAACTGTTTTGAGCTTTAAAGTAAAGGGCGGCAATATTTTCAAGGGATTCATGTTCTTCCCTTATTTGATCAACGGTATTGCAATCGGCTTTATTTTTAAATTTTTCTATACAAGAGGATTCGTCTTTGATACCGTACTTCAGTGGTGTGGCTTTGAACTGGATAACCTGCCATACTGGTTAAAAGACCAGAGCATTAACAATATCTCTCTCGTGGGAACATCTGTCTGGCGGTACTTTGGACAGAACATGGTTCTCTTTATCGGTGCGATTATGTCGGTAGATTCCGAGTTGTATGAGGCTGCGATGCTGGACGGCGCAAATAAGTTCCAGCAGTTTATCTACATCATCCTGCCCAGCATCAAGACAATCGTTACCCTGAACGTGATCTTGTCCATCACCGGTTCCCTGAGTGCATTTGAGCCTCCTTTCGTTATCACGGACGGCGCAAACGGAACGGGAACATACTTTATCGTTATGCATCAGATCGCTCATACGCAGCAGAAGGTCGGTCTTGCATCAGCGATGGCGGTGGTACTGCTTTTGATCATCTTTGCGGCAACGATCCTGCAGAAACTTTTCTTCAAGTATGTATTTAAGAATGCGGAGGACGAGGATTTCAATGCAACCAAACGTCGTGACAGGCAGCTTGCGAAACTTGCGGCGAGAAAGGCAGGGAGATAAATGACAGCATTACAGAAAATAGGTAAATATATAGTTGGTTTCTTGAAATATTTTTCACTTGTATTTTTTGCATTTGTTGCGGTTCTGCCGATTGTGTCCTGTGTGATCACGGCATTTAAAACAGAGACGGAATATGCACAGACCAACGTTATGGAAATGCCGGCAAGCTGGCTGAACTTCCAGAACTTTGTGGATGCATTCCAGAGAGCCAATATGGGGCGTGCATTTGTCAATTCTACTATCGTGCTGGTAAGTGTTCTGGTAGTATCCGTTTTAATCGGAACCTCGCTTGCATATGTGCTGAACCGTTTTCAGTTTCCGGGCAACGGTATCATCAGAAGCCTGTTCCTCTTTGCAACGCTGCTTCCCGGTGTTGCGATGCAGATCGCGGTATATGAGATCATGTTTAAGCTTGGACTGATCAACTCACTGGTAGGTTATATCATCATGATGTGCGGCACGGATGTCATAGCGATTTATATTTACATTCAGTTCTTTGAGAACATCAGCGTGTCCCTGGATGAGTCGGCGATCATTGACGGTGCGTCTTACTTTAAGATATACTATAAGATATTACTGCCGCTTCTGAAACCGGCTATTGTGACTGCATGTATCCTGAAAGGTGTGGGAACTTACAACGAGTATTACTGTGCAAACCTGTATTTACAGAACAAGAAGCTTTACCCGACGGTGGCGACTTCACTGTACACTTTCGTGGGACCTCTGGGAAGCCAGTATAACCTGATCTGTGCGGGTGTTATCATTTCTCTTCTGCCGGCGCTGATCGTGTTCATTCTTTTCCAGAAGCAGATTTACAGCGGTATGACTGCGGGTTCTGTAAAAGGTTAGAAAATCAACGTCATAGCGGATATAAAAATACGAAACTGATCAGGTAATCAGGCATAGGGTTGTAAGCATAGGATGAAGGGGATATACCGGACGGGCCGCGGGCCTGTATCGTAGGAATATCGTACAGTCTGTCATATGGCAGGCGGTGTATGCTGGAAGTTTTATATGATGTATAAGCCCGGTGTGTCCGTTGCGCCGGAGGGCGTGGGGACGCATCGGGTCTTCGTATTTTTAAAAGACAGGTTGAAAGAAAAAGAGGGGTAAAAGCGATGATGGTTGAAGAGATCAGGAAGCATTTGACGGAGTGTATCATTCCATTCTGGAAGAAGCTCAGGGATGATGAACAGGGCGGGTACTACGGGTACATGGATTATGACCTGAAAGTGGATAAGAAAGCGGTAAAGGGATGTATTTTGAACAGCCGTATTACATGGTTTTTTGCCAATGCCTATCTGACGCTGGGTGACGAGTCTCTGTTAGAGGAGGCACGGCACGGCTACGAGTTCATGCAGAAATATTGTGTGGATCAGGAGAAAGGCGGTGTGTACTGGTCAGTTGCCTGTGACGGTACGCCGGAAGATACGACGAAGCATACTTACAATCAGGCCTTTTCTATCTATGCATTGTCTTCTTATTACGATGCGTCGAAGGATGAAAGTGCGCTCAGGACAGCGCTGGAACTGTTCCGCATCATTGAAGAGCGGTGTACGGACGAGATCGGATACAAGGAAGCATTTGACAGGGAATTTCGTGAGATCGAGAATGACAAACTGTCTGAAAACGGTGTGATCGCGGATAAGACCATGAATACGCTGCTTCATGTTTTTGAAGCATACACGGAACTGTATCGGGTGAGCGGTGACGGCGATGTAAAGAAAAGGCTGGAATGGATTCTCGATACGCTTGCAGACAAAATCTACAATCCTGCACTGCACAGACAGGAAGTGTTTTTTGACAGGGAAATGAATTCTATTCTGGATCTGCATTCTTACGGGCATGATATTGAGACGGCATGGCTGATCTGCAGAGGGACGGACATTCTGGGAGAGAAGGCATATGAGGATAAAATGCTCCCGATTATACTTGACTTAACCGGTCAAGTATATAAAGTTGCTTTCAACGGACATTCTTTTGCAAATGAGTGCGAAAAGGGTGTGGTGGATGAAAACAGGATCTGGTGGGTGCAGGCGGAAGCCGTGGTAGGATTTTTAAATGCCTATAAACTGGCGCCGGAGCATACGGAATATCTGGAAGCGGCTAAGGCCCAATGGGAGTTTATCAAAGAATACGTGATCGATCAAAGAGAAGGCTCTGAGTGGTTCTGGGATGTAAACAAGGAGGGCGCGGCCGTAAGCGGCAAGCCTATTGTGGAGCCGTGGAAGTGTCCGTATCATAACGGCAGAATGTGTCTGGAAGTGATCAGAAGGGCTGGGGAGAACGGAGATTTTATAAAATAAGCAGTTTTTTTGTGTAAGCCTGCCGTGAAGAAGATCTGCCATAAGATAGTTTGTTACTTATAAGAAGGTCTCAGATGTCTTGAATGGATGGTTTGTCATAAGACGGCGGGTAAGGGGAAATAGAATAGAGAGTTTTAAATGGAGGAATACAGTAATGTTACATGGTAATTACTATGTGGAATTAGAGAAATATAACAGACTGGTCAACAGGAAAAATGTGAAGTCGGATATTTATAACGGCATTTATGACAGATATGAGTATCCGGTATTGACAAGAGAGCATATTCCCCTTTCCTGGAAATATGACCTGAATCCTGAGACGAACCCTTATTTCATGGAGCGTCTGGGTGTGAATGCAGTCATGAATTCCGGTGCTATCGAGCTTGACGGCAAGTTTTATCTGATTGCCCGGATTGAGGGAAATGACCGCAAATCCTTTTTCGGGGTGGCGGAGAGTGATAACGGTATCGACGGATTTAAATTCTGGGATTATCCGATTCTCCTGCCGGATACCTGCCCGGAAGAGACGAATGTATATGACATGCGTCTGACCAGACATGAGGACGGTTATATCTATGGCGTGTTCTGCTCCGAAAGCAAGGATAAGTCGGTGAATGATCTGTCTGCGGCGGTTGCGGCTGCAGGCATTGTGAGAACCAAGGATTTGAAGAACTGGGAGAGACTGGACAACCTGACCACGCTTCGCTCTCCCCAGCAGAGGAATGTGGTGCTTCACCCGGAATTTGTGGACGGTAAATATGCCTTCTATACAAGGCCGATGGACGATTTTATTGATACGGGATCAGGCGGAGGCATCGGCTTCGGTCTTTGTGAAGATATTACCCATGCGGTGATTGATGAGGAGAAGATGACTTCCCTTCGCAAGTACCATACCATTACCGAAGCCAAGAACGGCGCAGGTGCGACGCCCATCAAGACTGAAAAGGGCTGGATCCACATTGCCCACGGTGTCAGAAATACGGCGGCAGGACTGCGCTACGTGATCTATGCTTTTGCCACAGACTTAAAGGATCCGTCCAAAGTGATCGCAGAGCCTTCCGGTATGCTGATCGGGCCGAGAGAATGGGAGCGTGTGGGTGATGTGTCCAACGTTGTCTTTACCAATGGCGCAATCGCAAGGGAGAACGGTGACGTGTACATTTATTATGCGTCCAGCGATACGAGAATGCATGTGGCTACAACAACCATTGATAAGCTGCTTGATTATGTATTCAATACGCCGCAGGATCCGCTGCGTTCCGTGGAGTGTGTGGCACAGAGATGTGATCTGATCAGGAAAAATCTTGAATTTTTAAATCAAAATATGCGAAAGGAGCAGAAAAAATAACATGAGCGAAGTAAAGATGATCAGCCCGGCAGTTAAAAACGTGCCGTGGCAGGAGAAACCGGAAGGTTTAAAAGGTGCACCGATTTGGAGATATAATGAGAACCCTGTCATTGGAAGAAATCCGGTGGAGGGTGTGGCAAGAATTTTTAACAGTGCGGTTATGCCCTATGGCGATGAATTTATCGGTGTGTTCAGAGGGGAGCAGACAAACGGAATACCATATATTTATCTTGGACACAGCAAAGATGCGATTCACTGGGAATTTGAGCAGAACAAGATTCCTTTTAAGGATGAAGAGGGCAATGATTTCATGCCTGTCTATGCTTATGATCCCCGTCTTGTAAAGGTGGAAGACACTTATTATATCATCTGGTGCCAGGATTTTTACGGTGCTTCCATCGGTATGGCGAAAACCACTGATTTCAAGACATTTACGAGACTTGAGAATCCGTTTATACCTTTTAACAGAAATGCGGTATTATTCCCCCGTAAGATTAACGGCAAATATGTGATGCTGAGCCGTCCTTCCGATTCAGGCCATACACCTTTCGGCGATATTTTCTTAAGCGAAAGCCCGGATATGGTATACTGGGGCAGACACAGACATGTGATGGGCAAAGGCTCCGAATGGTGGGAGTCCGTTAAGATCGGAGGCGGTGCGGCTCCTATTGAGACAAGCGAGGGCTGGCTGTTATTCTATCATGGCGTGAGCGGTACATGTAACGGATATGTTTATTCTATCGGAGGAGCAATCCTTGACATCGACAATCCGTCCAGAGTGCTCTACAGATGTGAAAACTTCCTGCTTACACCGGAAGAGTGGTACGAGGAGAGAGGATTTGTACCCAATGTATGCTTCCCCTGTGCGACGATCCATGATTCCGAGAGTGGAAAGATCGCGCTGTATTACGGATGCGCGGACAGTTATGTAGGTCTGGCGTTTACGAAGCTGGATGAGATCGTGGATTATATCAAGACACATTCTCATGTGACGGAAGCTGATACGGAGATCGGCATCAGATAAGTGCGGACTGCCGGAAGGCTACGGGATGGCTTCAGAATTATACAGTGAATCCAGAGACAGGTAAATTTGCCTGGTGTAATAAGAACTTCCGGGACTGCTTTGCAAGTCCGGAAGTTCTTATTATATAAATCTCTTACTTGTAGGACAGAAGAAACAATGGTACAATAAAATGGTTAGCGATAGGATAAGCGTTCGCATAAATGTTGTACGCGGCGCTACAGTACGAGTCTCCGACATGAAAACTGTGAACAGAGAAATCTGTCAGTGCGGCGGTGAGGAGGAAACAAAACGGCGGCAGGAAGACGATTTTGTTTGCGGCGTATGCAGGCGGCTGATGAAAGAGGGAGAATTTCATGGAAAAGAAGGAAGTGGAAGCAGGCGGCACGATGATGCCGAAGGCTACGGAAACGACAGCAGCAAAGGACGAAACATTTAAGGAGACAGCAGAGCTGACTGCAGTACAGGCAGAGACAGCGGAACAGACGGCAAAAGAGACAGGTGCGGAAGCTGCAGATGTGAAGGCGGCAAAAGACACGAAGGAGACAGTGCCCGGGCAGGATGCAGAGGCAGAAGTGGTTCTTCAGTACCGGGGTTATGAGATTAATATGGAGACTGTGAATGAGCGGATCAAGTCACATTATTATGCCAAAGGATATGCCAAAGGCTCTATCGAAAATATGCAGGTATATTTAAAACCGGAAGATTTTACGGCGTATTACGTAATCAACGACGGTGTTGTCGGAAAGGTGCATTTGTTTTAAACCGGGGCTATGAGGCGGCACCGGACGGGTGGTTTAACAGTATGATCGCTGCCAGGATACATAAAATCCCCAGAACCGACAGAACAGTCAGATATTCGTGAAAAACGACAACGCCGATCAGCGTGGCTACCATCGGCTCAATTGTAGCGAGGATAGCTGCCCGGCTGGCTTCCACCTGTTCCAGCCCAAGGGTGTAGAGCAGGAACGGAATAACGGCAGTGACTAATCCGGTCAATACAATAAGGATATACAAATACGGCTTGCTTGTGCAGGCCGTTATTTTGTGCCACAAATCGGGCAGAGAAGAGATAAAAAGGGATCCTGCGGCAGCGGTTACAAAGGTGTAGGCAGTGACCGTATAGGTCGAATACCGGCGCAGAGCCAGGGTACCCAGAATGCTGTACAGGCCATAACCGAGTCCGGCGCCCAGACCGATGAGAATACCGGCCGGTGTGACAGCGCTGCCGCCTGAGCCGATGCCCGAGACGAAGATACAGCCCAGGAAAGAGATGACCAGCGCAACAAACTTAGGCCGGGTCATTTTTTCATGGAAAAGCAGCAAAGACAACAGCATCACCCAGATGGGAGACGTGTACAGCAGGATCGCGGCGATGGACAATGTCATCATGCGGATGGCCGTGAAGTAGCAGGTGGTAAAGAAGAGAATACTGCAAAATCCCAGTCCGAGAAAGAGGGGAATATCCTTGATACGGATCCGGAAGCCGCGAGCATCTTTGATCAGCAGTATGAGGGCAAACGTCAGGGCGGCCACAGTCAGGCGGACGCAGACGATCTGGATCGAAGTAAAGCCTGCCAGGGCGGTGAGACCGCGGACAAAGATGCCCATGCTGCCCCAGAAAATGCCGGCAAGTATAATCAAAAGTGTTCCATTTGTCTTGTGCGTAGTATTCATAGTATGTTTCCTTTCGGGCTGCAGCGGGTCAGAGCAGATGGATCATCCGTGTGCAGCCTTTTTAAGTCATTATCATTATAGAAGATTGTGTCTATGGTGTAAAGCAGGTACAGGTTAAAAGCAGAAGCCGGGAGACAGTGCCGGAATGTAAATATTTTGCAGAGGACATCACTCCGGAAAGATAAAAATTAAAACAAAAAACAAAAATGCAGGTTGACAAATAATATTATATGTCGTATAGTATCTACAGAAACAATATTATACATCATATAATATTATAAGTTTAAACAATATTATAATGTTCAATATATGTGCCTGTATATAGTATATAACATGAGAAACAGCAGCATTCAGGTTAAGATCAGTCTGTTGGTAAGACCTGAAGCGAAATTTGGAATGTCGTTTACTACAAGTGTTTTGGGATAAGGGCAGATTGAACAGGAATGGATGATTCGCTATGAAATATGTAAAAAGCAGGAAAGGAGTCTATCGCATGGTTTTTAACACAGGTGCGGCATTACTGGATGCGATCGTGCTGGCTGTGGTGTCCAGTGAAACGGAAGGGACGTACGGCTATAAGATCACGCAGGAAGTGCGGCTGGTCATCGAGATTTCGGAGTCCACGCTGTATCCGGTGCTCAGGAGATTGCAGAAGGATGAATGTCTGGAAGTCTACGATATGGAATGTGCGGGCAGAAACAGACGTTACTATAAGGTGACGGAAAAAGGACGGGCGCAGCTTAATCTGTATATCAGTGAGTGGTATCGGTATTCTGCCAAGTTAAACAGTATCTTTGAGGGAGGATTGAAGCATGAATAGAGCAGAATTTATGAGGCGTCTGACAGAGCTTCTGGGCGATGTATCACCGATGGAGCGGGATGAAGCCATCCAGTATTATAACGATTATTTTGATGATGCAGGTGCAGAGAATGAGAGCAGCGTCATTGCATCGCTGGGGACGCCGGAAGAGCTTGCCAGAACCATTAAGGCCGGGCTGAATGATGGTGGAAACAGCGGAGAGTTCACAGAGTCCGGATTCAGCGGCTACACCCAGGCACACAGGGATGAACTGGCAAGGACAGACGAGGTGAACCGGGAAGGGAATCGGAATAACGGCGCGGAAGGATTCAGATCAGCAGAGCAAAGCGGCACAGGCGGTGCGGCAGGACAGAATGGCGGCATGGGCGGTGCAGCAGGACAAAACGGCGGCATGGGCGGCTCAGCCGGGCACAATGGCAATGCAGGAAACGGATATTATCAGGGTGGTTATTATCAGCGGAACGGTAGCGACAGAGTATATGGCGGCAGAGAGGATACCAGAAGGCATGGGAATCCCTATGAGCAGAACGGATTCAATCATTATGACGGAAGCAATGACAGCAATTCGGCAGGTGCTTCGTCGGACGGCCGGTATCATCAGTCTAAACAGGGCATGTCAGGCGGGACAGTCGTGCTGATTGTGATTCTGGCAGTTCTTACTTCTCCGGTCTGGCTTGGCCTGCTGGGGGCGCTTTTCGGAGTGGCAGTTGCACTTCTTGCGACGCTGCTGGGAATTTTTGCAGCATTTTTGATCGCAGGCGTGGCATTTGTTGTTGTCTCTTTTGCACTTTTGATCGCAGGTTTTGGAATGCTGTTTTCGGTACCGATTGGCGGGGTATGTATGATCGGAAGCGCTTTGATTGTTTTTTCCCTCGGCCTGGTGTTTGTGTGGCTGATGGTTCTGATGGCCGGTACGGCGATACCGGCGTTTGTGCGGGGAGTTGCTTCTCTGTGTCGTAGACTTTTTGGAAGAGGAGGTGCGAAAGCATGAAAGATGGAGCGGGTAAATTTACAAAAGTCTGTCTTATGACGGCGCTTGTCACTTTTATTTTAGGATGTATTATCTGTGGTGTGGGAGCGCTGTTTGGCGGTTTCAGAGTGTTAGAGAACACGGATGTGAGAGAGATTACGGGCATTCCGTTCCGGTTTCACCGCTATGACAACGGTGACGTGGAGTATGGATTTGGCTGGGATGATGATGGCTGGGATGACGACGATGACTGGGATGACGACGATGACTGGGATGATGATTTTGACTGGTCCAAATATGAGAAGTGGAACAAAGTCAATAAAAGCGGCGATGTCGTGGAGTTTGACCTGACTGCGGATACGTTCCGCAATCTCTATGTTGAACTTGGGCTGTGCGAACTGCACATCATGGAAGCGAAGAATGATCATGTAAGCCTTAAAGTCAGTGGAACAACGAAGAATTTCCGCTATATACAGGAGGACGGAGACAGCCTGCGGATGGTAAATATGACCGAAAAAAAATTCTGGAACTGGGGCAGATCAGTTGTCAGGACGAAAGTACATCTTTATCTTCCTGAGGGAACGGCATTGAATTATGCCGGAATTGCAATCGGGGCAGGCAGCGCAGAATCCATAGGCATCCAGGCTCATGAAATGAATCTGGATGTGGGAGCAGGTGAGTGTACGGTCAATGGCAGTACTACAGTAGATTCCATGAATCTGACGGTGGGTGCCGGGCGGATCATTCTGGAAGATTTGAATGCCGGGGACTTGAATATAGATGTTGGCGCGGGTGAACTGTTTATCAAAAATGCCAGAACAACCGGCGAGACAGACCTTTCGCTTGGTATGGGAAATGCGGAATTAAGCGGATTGTTTACAGGTGACATGGATATCGAATGTGGTATGGGGAATGTGACGCTTAAGCTGGATGACGCAGAGAGTGACCATAATTTTGATATCGAATGTGCCCTGGGAAATGTTCGTTTGGGAAGTCGCAGTTACACCGGGCTTGCGGATGAGGTATCCATCAATAACGGAAGCAGAAGCACTTATGATGTGGAGTGTAATATGGGAAATGTGAGGATTGAATTTGACAGAGAATGATATATTTATAATAGAAGCGTAAGAGTTGTGCCGGCGCGCTGCCTGGCACAAAGGAGAAATCCATACATGGATTTGTACAATCATGCAGCGCAGAAATGAGGGAAAAAAGATGGGAAATGATTACAGAAGACTCATGCGTTCACGTACAAACAGGACGATCTGCGGTGTGTGCGGCGGAATTGGCGACTACCTCAATGTGGATCCGGTATTGATCAGGCTGATCTGGGCTATCTGTACGCTGATCAGCTGTGGAACAGGAGTGGTTGTCTATCTGATCGCGGCGCTGATCATGCCGGAAGACGACGGAATCGTAGGATAGAAGCCGGTTCCGGCACACCTGGCAGGCGTATGGTTCAAGTGTGAAAAGAATCATACGTCTGCCTTTTTGTTTCCGATGATGAAGAAAAGGCCGGATTTTTTCAGTGCCGGGCGAAGCGCCATATATACTGCCACGGATACCACTGCGGAAGTCACTGCGTTGATGGAAGTGGAGGCCACGTTCCATGCCAGTGTGAGCTGTGCGGCGGGTTTGCCAAGAATCAGCAGCTTATAGAAATAGCCCACCAGAGGATCGAAGATGACGTTGAACAGGAGTCCGCTGACTGCAGCGGCGATGGTCCATTTCAGTACTTTACCGTTGTCGTGTTCGGTGCTGATGTGTCCCATACGATGGGCAATAATGCCGGTGATCAGTCCGATACAGAGCTTTAGAATAAAGGTTTTGGGTGCGTATACAACGTAGACCGGATCGAACAGGTCACCTGCGGTCATGCCCAGTGCCCCGCCGAGTCCGCCATACAGCCCGCCTAACAGGAGAGCGCCCAGCACACATACCGCATTGCCCAGGTGAATGGATGTGGCGTCGCCGCCGGGCAACGTGAGCTTGATCTGCAGGAATGTGAAGACCACATAAGATAATGCGGCAAAGACGCCGGTGAGTACGAGTTTCAAAAGTTTTTCATTTTTCATGCTAACCTCCATGATTCCGCTCCGCGGAATCTCATAATCCATAGACAAGCAGGCTAATGTTCCGTTTATGGCCTGCTTTGAATTAACTATAACGCAAAATGGTATGCTGAAAAGTGCCAATATAGAAATTATCATCCGTACCAGATTATTGACCAATATGGGCAATAATATGTTTTCAGGGGTAAGCGGGGCATAAGCATAAAAAAATAAGGCTATCCTAATGAAACAGAGTGGATGATTCATTCGGTACAGACAGGCGTTCGGGAGCGGGCGGTACAGGCAGGGCAGCCAGAAATAGCTTTTGATGCAGACAGGGCGGCCGGGAATGAGGTGGATGAATAGAATGGTACGTCAAATGAAACAATGGATGACCGAACGGGTTAAAGCAGATTTTTTCTTTTATGTCTGGCTGTTTTTCATTTTGTCTGTTTTCGGCTGGGCATGGGAAGGATTTCTGTGTCTGTTTAAGGATGACATGTATGTCAACCGGGGATTTCTGACCGGACCATGGCTTCCAATCTACGGAATAGGCGGCGTTATGCTGGAAATTCTGTTTCACAGGTGGCGTGACAGACCGGTACTGATCTTTGTGTCATCAATGGCGGTGTGTACGCTGCTGGAATATCTGGCGGGATGGTATCTGGAATTGACCTGGGGAGTCAGGTGGTGGGATTACAGCGGTATGCCATGGAATCTGCATGGCAGGATGTGTTTTTTGAGCAGTGTACTGTTCGGGCTGGGCGGGATGCTGCTTGTGTGGGCAGTCAGTCCGCTCTTTTATCTGCTGTACCGGAAGGTCCCGATGAAAATTAAGACCGGGCTGGGGCTGCTTCTTCTTGGAATGTTTGTTGCTGATGCTGCATACAGCGCTATGTTTCCGCATGTGGGCAGGGGAGTGACTTTTACAGCGGCCGCTTTGAGGCTTGTATTTGTGTAAATCATACAATTTATGTGTTGCAGATTTGTAATTTTTTATGATAAGTAAAGTATGCTTAACAGAGGAGTTTTATGATATGATATAGAAAGTATGGGTAAACGGCATGAAGAAGTATGGTCATGTCCGGATATTATGGAAGGGTGCCATAGAACCAAAGATAATTTTAAGGGTCTTATCAGGAGACGGTGAGGGGAACTTATGACGGTATTTTACATATGGTATGGACTTGCTGCGTTGTGCGCGGCAGTTTTTGCTGTGAAGACATATATGAGAAAAGGACGTCTGAGTATATGTCTGGGAAACATGCTGGCGGCAGCGGCGGCTGTCAATGTCGCTTATATTGCACGGATGCGGGCGCGGACTTACTATGCCGCATCGCTTTCTACGAGTATCTATTTCATCTGTATTGATCTGATGGTTCTTGCACTGGTTCATTATGCGATTGAGTTCACGGAGTCCAGGAAGGAACCTTTTCCGTATAAAAAACTGATCTATGCTGTGCTGGATCTGATGACTCTGGCTGACGGGGCATTTCTGGTCATGAACATCTTTCGTGAGGTGGTGATGCGGTATCAGTTTAACCTGTACAGTGTCTATGCCATCAAGTATATGTATGTGGCAAAGAACGGTTTCCACTTCCACATGGGATTTGTATATCTGATGCTGGTGGTGGCCACCTATGTGATTTTGCTTAAGACTTTCAGCATCCCCAAGATCTACAGGGGAAGATACCGGGACGGGCTGCTTGTCCTGATTGTAGCCGGACTGGTCAATTATATTTATGTATCGGGGAAGCTGCGGATCAGTATAGATCTGACTATACTGGCCTGTGGTTTTGCCGGTCCGATGTTATACCGGAACACATTTGATTATACATCCAGAGGGATGCTCAATTCTACCCGGAAGATGATACTGGAATATATGGGAACGCCTATGATCCTGTTTGATTATGAGGATTATGTGGCGGATACGAACCGGGATATGCGGAATCTGTTTCCGGTGCTGAACAATCAGGAACGGAAAATTAACATGATGGATTTCATGCAGATCGCTTCTTTTAAAGATCTGCAGAATACGATGACGGATCAGGTGTTTGAGTGGTACAATCCGGGGGAAGAGGGAGCCAGGGTTTATCAGTGTAATTTCACCTGTCTGAAGGATGAAAAAGGGCGGGATATCGGCCATCTGCTTATTATGAAGAACATGGAAGTAGAGCGGGATATGCTTACTCAGTTGTATTCCAAGCAGAGTTTTTATACGCGGATGGATAATCTGGTGGGAAGAGGCATTTATCCTGTTACGGTGGTGGTATGCAATACCAACGGTATCGGTCTGGTCAACGATGTATACGGCTGGCGGAAAGGAAACCAGATGCTCCGGCTGGCAGCGGATCTGCTGCGTGACAATCTGCCGCAGACGGCAGTGCTGGCCAGATTGGAGGACGGGGATATGGCGGCGGGCTTCACGGAGGTGGAGCAGGAATATGCAGTCAGGCTTTTTGAAAATATAAGGGAGCAGTATCGTGCCGTAAATGATACGGGTATGAATACGGATCTGGAATACGGTATTGCAGTTATCAGGGATGCGGGAACTACCGTGGAGGAGGCACTGCGTGAAGCCGGCGACAGTATGCGCAGGAAGAAGCTGATGAATGAGACTTCCCAGAAGAGTTCTCTGCTGGATTCCCTGACACAGACGTTGACGGAAAGCGATTATGAGACGGAAGAACATGTGGAGCGCACCAAAGATATGGCAGTCAGGCTCGGCAGGGCATTGGGGCTGTCCGATTCCGACCTTGGCAAACTGGCGCTTCTTGCGGTACTGCACGATATCGGCAAGATCGCGATTCCCCATGCGATTCTGCTCAAACCGGGCAAACTGACCAGTGAAGAGTGGGAAATCATGAAGACGCATACGGAGAAGGGCTACCGCATTGCCAGTGCATCCAAGGAACTGCAGTCCATTGCAGAATATATTCTGCACCACCATGAAAGGTGGGACGGCAACGGTTATCCGGGCGGACTGAAGGGTGACGAGATACCGCTTTTGTCACGTATCATTACAGTGGTGGATTCCCATGATGTGATGGTGCATGACAGACCGTACCACAAAGCCATGGGACAGGCCCAGGCTGAGGAGGAACTGCTCAGATGTTCGGGATCACAGTTTGATCCCCATCTTGTAACGGTTTTCTTGAAAGTACTAAATGATGAAGTGATATAAGGGTTTTCAAAACAGAATTGCAAAAAATGAAAATATGATTTTTTTAAGCAGGGAACTTTTTCCCTGCTTTTTTAATCAGTAATAATAGAGGGACGCGTGTGAACCTCGGGGATTAAGCCGGACTGTCTGTCCCTGGCACCGGTTTAAAATCCTCAGGAAGAGAAAGACTGTACAGGAAAATAAAAAACAGGGGAAAGGAAGGAGCGTGTCTGTGATCGGACGAGAACAATTTGAACAGAAGATACGGGAATATTCACCTGGTATGTACCGCCTTGCACTTGCCATGCTGCACAACAGAGAGGACGCAGAGGATGCGGTGGGGGAAGCGGTACTGCGGGCTTATGAGAAAATCCATACGCTGCGTAAAGAGGACAGCTTCAGGCCCTGGGTCATGCAGATTACTGCCAATGAGGCCAGAAAGATATACGGAAAGAACAGGCAGGTCATGCCGGTGGAGGATATGGAAGCATATATGCCGGCATTTCGGGAAGACCGTCATGAGCTTTGGGATGTTGTCCAGCAGCTTGACCTTGTATACCGGGAGGTAGTCATGCTGTATTTCTATGAAAGGTTTTCCATCAAAGAGATCGGTGCAATTCTGCAAATCCCGGAGGGGACTGTGAAATCCCGTCTGTCGCGGGGAAAGAAGGCGCTGCGGGATCTGATGGGAGAGTAGACTGCCGCAAGGGTAAAAGAAAGAAAAACCGGCAGATTGTATGCAGCGAAGGAATACGGTGGAATGTATGAGCAGAAAGGAGAGAAGATTGAAAATTAAAATTTTCAATCGCGAGATTTGTGTCTGCGCGTTGCTTGCCACAAACTCGTTTAATGCGACGTCTCAACATAGTTGAGACAAAAGCAGCGCAGAAATGGAGAAAAATATGACAGATAGATGGGAAGAGAAAATATTTCGAATGGCAGAGCAGGAACAGATCGTGATGCCCCGGAAGATGTCAGACAGGATAGAAGATGTGTTATGTAAACTTGAAAATATGGGAAAATATACCGGGGAATATGCAGAGGGAGATATTGAGGATCAGTATGTTCAGGAACGAAAGGGAAGGCGTCATGTCCCGAAAGAGGGAAAGACTGTACGTTTTCGGATGAACTGGAAGAAGAGCATTGTTCTTGCGGCGGCACTGGTTATGCTTGTTTCCGCCACTGCAGCGGCTTCGGTGGGAGCGCTGCGGGAGCGTATGGAGGCCATGAACCGGGAGAAGATAGAACAATATTTTGCCCAGATCTATGCAAACAGGGTCGGTCATGACAACTATAACAGACCCTATCTGGCGACAGAGAAGGAACGGATGAAGGAACTGCGGGGATCCTATGAGAGCCAGACTCTTTTTCCTGACGGGGAGCTGACTATGATAGACCGGGCGGAGGATTATAAAGGAAGAGGCGTGGCTTTTCTGGGGAATACGGCAACCTTTTTCTTTCCGGAGAAGGAGATGAGCGATGAGGAACTGCTTCAGATCATTGATTTCATGTACAAGAGAGATTACAGTCTGCAGAAGATGAATGAGATGATACAGGAAGGCGAGGCCCGGATGCCGGATTTTGAAGAGGAGATACAGGCGACGGAAGAGGAGATCCTCAACACGGACGCGGTCTATGAACCGGCACAGGCGTTGACAATTCCCTATACAGGGGAACTGGAACTGGATCTGACCATCGCCGCGGGGCGAAGTGAGATCTTTCTGGCGGGCTTCAACGCGGTACACCGGATGAAAACCGGCAGCAGCGAATCGGAACTTTTCTTTGATGATTTCGGTGCGGAGACACGGATTCTTGCCATGTGTCAGGATAAAAACGGAGATCTCTATCTGGCGCTCTGGCAGTGGGCGGACGGGAATGACCCGGAATCAAACAGACTGGCTTTGTGGGTTGTGGACGCTCAGGGAGAACTGCTTCGCAAGATCGATATGGCACAGTACCTTTCACCGGAAAAACAAGGTTATACAAGGCGGATGGCGCTGGATGAGGATTATCTGTATCTGAGCGTTGCCGGACTGGAAAACCAGAAAAAAAATCAGGAATGTGAGATTCTTGTGCTGGATCGTGAGGGCAATTATGTTTCGCGCATTGCGCCTGACGAATATGAACTGAATTCCTTAGGCGGTCTGGGACTGGGCAGGGACGGCAGAATCTACACACAGATAGAAAAATATTATGACCCCGATGAACCGGACAGAGGGATGGGCATTGCTTCTCTGGATGGGGAAAAAGGAGAACTTGGGGATATATACTTTGATATTATGCCGGAGGGCACGATCATGATTGACATCATTGCGCCGGGGGCGGAGTCGGATTTCGTGTTCTGGGGATACGACGGTATTTTCGCTTATGATCTGGGAGATGAAAAAGCTGAGATTATCCTGCCGGCATACGAGGCTCCATGCAGCTGGGAAGGAGCACGGTACTGTGCGCTGCCTGACGGCCGGATCTTGTTTGCATCCGCCAGTGAATACCGCAGTGAAGAGACGCCTCTGGGAAGGAGAATTTATGCGGTCCCGGAAAAGACATGTTTCTATTATGTGCCGGGCGTCAGGGCAGAGTAAAAGTGGTCCCGGGTTACAGATCTTTCTGCCTGCTTTTTACATTTTGTACACTTTGGAACAGTTCAGCCTTCGGCTGAACTGTTCCCACTTTTTTAAACAGAATACAAATAGTATTTACAAATTTCCTATCCTATAATAAGATAATGGCAAAAGCTGATATTTTGTCTGATCACAAATATTGCGGGCTATATTTTATAAGGGTATGAACGAAAGAATTTAAGGATGGTGGAGCAGGCGATGGAAGGATCACATTCTATGAGTATAAATGAGAAACAGAGAAGGCAGACAATCGCGAATGCCATAACAGGAGGAATCATTATTGCAGTGATTCTTCTTTTTACGACGATCTGGGTATCCAACAGCGCAAGGAGCGGCACGAGCCAGGCGGTGAGCCGGGTCAGCGACTTTTATCTGGAAGAACTGGCGGGGAGAAGAGCCCAGGTGGTTGCCGAGGAACTGAGGACGAACTTCTCCTATATGGAAAATGCCATTACCATAATAGAAGAGAAAGATCTGGAATCTGAGGATACGCTGCGGAAATTTTTTGGAAGGATCAAACGGCTCTGCGGTATTGATAAATTTGCGTTTGTTGATGAGAACGGGACTGTTTACACAGAATATGACACAGTTTCCGGGCTTGACGAGTATGATTTTCTTTCGGAAGAGTTGACAGATCCGATGATCACGACAATCAATCTTGAGGGTGCGAGAAAGCAGGTGATCCTTGCGATTCCGGTTAAGGAGGTAGCGTTTCAGGGAGCGCAGGTTAAAGCCTGTTTTATTCAGCTTGATATTGAGGATATGCTGAGTTCGCTGACATTACAGACAAATTATAATGAGACCTATTGGAGTCTGTACCATCGTAACGGTGAGGATTTGACGAACAATCCTTTTGGTAATCTGAAAGGGGGAAGCAATTTCCTCACTGAATTGAAAAACGCTGATATTTATAACGGATTCAGCTATGAGCAGCTGGAAAGCGATTTTACCAACGGAAGATCGGGACAGATCTCTTTTAATTATAAAGGAGCCAGGGAAAATCTTTGTTACATACCGGTGGAAGGCACGAACTGGATGCTGACGGTTCTGATTCGTAATAATATCATTACCGAGCAGATCAACTCTATCAGTACCGGCATGCTGCGCCGCAGTGTCATACAGATCGTCATTATGATAGCGACGATGCTTGTGGTATTTCTCGGACTGATCACGCAGTTCAGAAAGAATGCCAGTGTCCTTTTGGAGCAGGAAAAGGCGGACGGAGCCAAGATCCGGGCGGCCTATGAACAGATCGAAAAGGAAAAGATGTCAATGGATAACATTCATGCGGCCATGGATTCGGGTTTCTGGAGTATGGAGTTTGACGAGAAGGCACAGATCGTATCCTGTACATGGTCCGATGTATTCCGCAGAATGGTAGGATATAAGAGTGAAGAAGAATTTCCGAGCAGGATTGAATCCTGGATCGACCTGCTTTATGAGGAAGATAAAGAACAGGCTGTGAAGGAATACTGGGATACTGTCATGGATTATACCGGTGAGAAGACTTATAATGTGGAGTACCGTCTGCACACCGGACATGCAGGTCTGCGCTGGTTCCATGCTGCCGGCAGACTGTCCAGACGTGAGGACGGTTCACCTGTTACTTTTTCCGGGCTTTTTGTGGATATTGATGATGAAAAGAAAATGGAAGAGCAGCTTGAACGGCAGAAAATCGATCTTGAGGACGCGCTGGCGGCCGCTCAACATGCAAACCGTGCGAAGACTACTTTCCTTAACAATATGTCCCACGATATCCGGACACCAATGAACGCGATCATAGGATTCACGTCACTGGCGGCGGCACATATTGACAATACGGAGAAAGTGCAGGATTATCTTGCAAAGATCACCACATCCAGCAATCACCTGCTGAGCCTGATCAATGATGTTCTGGACATGAGCCGCATTGAGAGCGGCAAGGTGAAGATCGAGGAAAAAGAGACGTCTCTGCCGGAAGTGATGCATGATCTGAAGACCATCGTGCAGGCGGATGTTACGGCGAAACAGCTTGAATTTTATATTGATACGGCAGATGTGGTGAATGAGAATGTGTTGTGTGACAAGCTCAGGCTGAATCAGGTGCTGCTGAATCTGTTAAGCAATGCCATGAAATTTACCAAACCCGGCGGCCTCGTAGGCGTGCGCATTGTACAGACGACAAATGCGCCTGAGGGCTGGGCTTCCTATGATTTCCAGATCAAGGATACCGGTATCGGTATGAGCAAAGAATTTCTTCAGCATGTGTTTGAGCCTTTTGAACGGGAAAGAACGAGTACAGTCAGCGGTATTCAGGGAACCGGGCTGGGTATGGCCATCACCAAAAATATTGTGGACATGATGGACGGTACGATTTCTGTTGAGAGCGAGGAAGGGAAGGGTACGACCTTCACGGTATCTTTACAGTTCCAGACCTGTGCAGGCCCTGTGCGGCAGGAAGTCATTCCCGAACTGCACGGGCTTCGGGCGCTTGTGGCGGATGATGATTTCAATACCTGTTCCAGCGTAACCAAGATGCTTGGCGTGATCGGAATGAGGCCCGACTGGACCACATCCGGCAAGGAGGCTGTGCTGCGTGTACAGCTTGCCACGGAGCAGGGCGATGAATATGCAGTGTATATTATAGACTGGCTTATGCCGGATATGAACGGTGTGGAGGTAGTGAGGCGGATCCGTGGAATCATCGGCGTTGAGAAGCCCATTATTATCCTGACCGCCTATGACTGGACGGATATCGAGCAGGAGGCCAGGGAAGCCGGTGTTACGGCCTTTTGTTCCAAGCCGATTTTCCTTTCCGAACTGCGTGAGATTCTGGAGACTCCTTTTGTGGCTCAGAGTCTGGAAGGCAGCGGAGCGGAAGAAGCGGTTTCCTTTGAAGGAAAGAAAATTTTACTGGTGGAAGACAATGAACTGAATCAGGAGATTGCGGTGGAGATCCTGCAGGAAACAGGTTTTGTTCTGGATGTGGCCGATGACGGCGCGGTGGCAGTGGAGATGATGAAGAATGCGGAGGCCGGGCAGTACGACCTGATCCTGATGGATATACAGATGCCCATCATGAACGGCTATGATGCCACACGTAAGATCCGGGCGCTGGATCGTCCGGAGATTGCCAATATCCCGATTATTGCCATGACAGCCAACGCTTTTGATGAAGATAAAAAGCTGGCCATGGATGCGGGCATGAACGGGCATATCGCCAAACCCATTGACATACCGGTGCTTTTGGAAGTGCTGCAGGAGATCCTGAAATAGAGGCGGAAATTTATAGAGATTGTATTTATGCCGTTGACCTGAGTGGTCATCGGATGTATTGTAAACATAAGCAGGCGGCTGGTCAAATGATGTTCAGCCGCCTGTACTTTCGAGTTCGCGAAGCGAATCTCGCAAAGTTATTTGCGAAGCAAATTACTTTTGGTATAGGAAATTCTCCGCTTATTCGAGTTCGCGAAGCGAATCTCGTAAACGAGCTATGCTCGTTTTTTTCTAGAAATATATACCATTTTTATATCAGGATAGTCTGTATATCCTTCATGAAGCTTACGGATTCCGGCTTCCTGGCCGTCTCTGTTCTCGATCAGATATTCGTTGTACGCACCGTCCCTGTAGGAGAAGTCTTCGCCGTTATCCCGGTAGTGCACATAAGAACCGGTGCCCGGCCACAATTCCAGAATCAGTTCGGGATCCGGGATCTGGCCCACATACATCTGGGCGGGCGCTTTGGGCAGGACGGAACCTGCTTTGACGAAGAGCGGGCACACATCCAGAGGCGCATCAACGGGATAATATTGTCCGCCCTGATATTCTTCATGAGTCCAGTAGTCGTACCAGACACCTTCCGGCAGGTAAACAAGCCGTCTGGTGACGCCCTGGTCTACCACGGGAGCGGCCAGAAGGGATTCTCCGATCAGAAATTCATCGTTCATATTCCGCACGTTTCTGTCGTTTTCATAGTGCAGCACCAGCGGGCGGATCACGGGAAGTCCGGTCTGCTCACAGACTCTGCACAGGTCATAGAAGTAGGGCAGCAGGCTGTAGCGCAGTTCCACGTATTTACGGTAGATGGAGAGCACTTCTTCCCCGAAAAGCCAGGGTTCCTGGTTCATGCTGCCTATGGCGCAGTGACTGCGGAAGAGAGGGGAAAAGCATCCCGTCTGTATCCAGCGGGCCATCAGTTCCGGCGTAGTGTCCGCGCCGAAGCCTCCGATGTCTGTGCCAATGAAAGGCATACCGCTTAAGCCCAGATTGCACTGCTGGGGAATGGCCATGCGCAGATGGGTCCAGAGACTCTGGTTGTCCCCCGTCCATGCGGTGGCGTATTTCTGGGATCCGCTGTAGCAGGCTCTTGTAATGACAAAAGGACGCTTGCCGGTAAGGTTTTTCCATCCTTCGTAGGTGGCTTTGGCCATATTGTGTCCGTAGACGTTGTGCATCTCGGCGTGGGTGGTGGTTCTGTCCTCATCCGTGAAGACCACGTCGTCGGGGAGCGGACCGTTGAAGCTGGCCGGTTCGTTCATGTCGTTCCAGACACCGGATACGCCAAGTTCTGTATAAAAGCGCAGATGCTCACCCCACCAGCTGCGCACTTCGGGGCGGCCGAAGTCGGGGAATACCGCATCGCCGGGCCACACCGCATTGACGTAAGTATCGCCCTGTGGAGTTTTGACAAAATATCCATTGCTGATACCCTCTTCGTACATGGGATAGTCTTTTTCCACTTTTACACCGGGGTCTATGATGGTGACGGCCTTGATCCCCTGTTTCTTTAAATCCGAGAGCAGTGTCTTTGCATCTGCAAAACGGGTCTTGTCCCAGGTAAATACTTTGTAGCGTTCCATGTATTCGATGTCAAAATGAATGGCATCACAGGGAATCCTGTGCTCCTGCAGTTTTTTTGCAATGCCGCGGAAAGTCTCTTCGCTGTCGTAGCCCCATCTGGACTGATGATAGCCCAGCGCCCATTTCTGAGGCAGCGGCATCCGTCCGGTAAGGTAAGTGTAGTCTGTCAGGATCTCCGGCATGGAGGAGGCGCCGATGAAATAGTAGTCCAGGTTGCCGTCGGTGCTGCCGAAGCTGTAGTAGCTGTTGTTTTCTTTGCCGAAATTGAAATAGCTGCGGAAAGTATTATCGTAGAAAATTCCGTAGATCCCTTTTTCCTTCAAAATGATAAAGAAAGGAATGCTTTTGTAGAGAGACTTGAAACAGTCCTCATGGGGATCGGGGATATCGCTGTTCCAGTTTTCGTATTCGTAATACCGTTTGTTCAAAACGCCGGTTTTGTCGCCCAGTCCGTAAATACAGTCGCCCTCGTCCAGTGTCTTGCCACACTGTACAGGATGATCAACGGTATCGGACAGGTTTACTTCGTGTCCTTCTTTTCTGCTTAATTCCACCAGAGATTCCTGCAGGGTGAAGCGGGGAATTCTTCTGCCCCGGTAATCCGCACACAGCAGATTGCCGTCTTTATCATGGAAATCCAGTTTGAAATCGTCATGGATCCGGCAGGACAATGCGGGGGTGGACAGTACAAGTGACTCCTGATCCTGCTGTAAGGTAAAGGAAACAGGCTGCTCCTTTACGCCTTCGATTGCTTTCGAAAGATGCTCTTTTGTGTGAAAAGGAACAAATACATTGATGATCGTATCTGTCAGTACGTGCAGATATGCGGTCTGCTTCTCATAGTGTAATGTGACGGTCTGTCCGTCTGTGGTGTGATTCAGTAATTTTCCAAACATGGTGGCAGATTCCTTTCCCTGATTGATAAATTTTTTAAAGTCCGGTACAAATATTCAGATTATTATTCTAGCACAGGAAACTTGAATTTGCTACCGGATTTTCCCGCGTTTACAGAATTTTCATGACAGTTCAGGAGCTGCTGATCTTTGCCGAAATAGATTTGTGAATGTAACGAAAATATGCTACAATATTTTTATTAATATAATGAAATACCGGTAGAGAATGCCGTCGGAAAGAAGGAAAGAGGCGGCAGTGTCAAGGAGACTCTGATGGAACGGATTTTGGTGGTGGAAGATGATCTGGCCCTGAGCACAGGGCTGTGCTTCGAACTGGATGCGTCGGGGTATGTCACGCAGGCGGCCTACAACTGTCGCAAGGCCGGATATCTGGTGGAGAAGGAGGAGTTTGCGCTGGTGCTTCTGGATGTTAACCTGCCGGATGGAAACGGTTTTGAACTGTGCCGGGAGATCAAAAGCCATCGTCCCGGACTTCCGGTGATTTTCCTCACGGCTAATGATCTGGAAGAGGATGTGCTGAACGGATTTGATCTGGGGGCGGAAGATTATATTACCAAGCCCTTTAATATGAAAATACTGCTTCGGAAGGTGGAGGTGGCGATCCGCCGGAACGGCAGCGGTCAGCAGCGGCAGGAACAGGAAGCTGAGGAATGTTACAGGGATGATTTCCTGCAGGTGGACTTCCGGGCGTTGACAGTTGACCGGGGAGGCGAGCGGCTGGCGATCACACCCAATGAATATAAATTATTGAAGATTTTGACGGCCAATGCGGGCCAGGTGGTCACAAGGCAGCTTCTGCTTGAAAAGCTGTGGGACTGTGACGGGAATTTCATAGACGACCACACGCTGACAGTGACGATGAACAGGCTCCGTGCCAAGATTGAAGACGGGGAACATGCGTATATCAGGACAGTGCGTGGTATGGGGTACGTATGGCAGAAGGCGGATTGAGACAGAAAAATACAGGAGTAAAACGCTTCGGAATGGAGTAACCAATGGTGAGAGTGCAGTCAGGCAGCCAAATATGGAGCAGGTTCGTGACAAAGGTGTTTTTACTGGCCGGGACGGTATTATTTGCGGGATTTTCCTATGTGCTGTGGGTCTGGGTTCCGCGGGCCCAGGTGAGGTATACGCTGTTTATGCTGTGCGGCGGGATTGTGGCGCTGGCGGCGGCCTGGTGCCTGTGGCAGAGGCGGCAGGTCTGTGAGTTTGCGGAGGAACTTGGCCGGACCATAGACGAATTGACGGAAGGGCGGGAACTGGAACATTATTTTCCGTATGAGGACACCCTGACGGCGAGAGTACAGGGGAAATTTCTACAGTTCTATGATCTGATGCGGGAGGGACAGCGGCGCAGCATACAGGATAAACAGACAATCCAGGAACTGGTGAGCGATATTTCCCATCAGGTGAAGACACCCATTGCAAATCTCTCCATGTTTATCAATATTTTGCAGACACACGAACTGAGCGGGGAAAAGCGGGCGGAATTTCTTGATACAATGGCGGGGCAGATCGGAAAACTGGATTTTCTGATGCAGTCGCTGATCAAGATGTCACGTCTGGAAACAGGAACTTTTGTGCTCCACGTAAAGGAAGCCAGCCTGTATGATACCATTGCCCAGGCGATCAACGGGGTCTGGGCCAGGGCAGAAGCGAAGAACATCGGGCTTTCGGTGGATTGTGACGGGGAGTTTAAAGTGCGGCACGATGCCAAATGGACAGCGGAGGCGCTTGGAAATCTGCTGGACAACGCGGTCAAGTATACGCCGGAGGGCGGCAGGATTGACATCCGTGTAAGGCCGTGGCAGTTTTACACCCGTGTAGACATTACGGATAACGGGCCGGGTATACCGGAGAAGCATTGTAACGATGTGTTCAAACGGTTTTACCGGGGAGAGGAAAATGCCCGTCAGGAAGGCGTAGGCCTGGGACTCTACCTGGCACAGGGAATTATCACCAGACAGCGCGGGTATATCAGCGTGAAGTCGGAATCGGGGAAAGGATCGACTTTTTCCGTGTATTTACTAAACTAAAGGCAGAGTCTGACGAAGGGAGAACGCAATGGAACATACAATTTTGGTTGTGGATGATGACAGGACAAATCTTGCGCTGGCACAGAAGATCCTTACGCCGCGCTACCGTATTGCCGCTTCCAATTCGGGAAGAGGTGCGCTGAAATATCTTGAGAATCATCATCCGGCATTGATCCTGCTGGATATCAACATGCCCGATCTGGACGGATTCGAGGTGATGGAACAGCTCAGGCAGAAAGAGGAGACCAGATCCATTCCGGTGATCTTTCTCACCGCGGATAATCTGGCGGAGACGGAGGTCAAGTGTTTCCGCATGGGCGCCATGGATTTTGTCACGAAGCCCTTTGTGCCGGATATCCTGCTCAGCCGTGTGGATAAGACCATCGAGCTGGACCAGTACCGTCATAATCTGGAACAGATGGTAAAAGAGCAGGCGGAAAAGATCACGGAGGATGCTACCAGAATCAGCAGGATTCAGGATTCGGTTATTGTCGGTATGGCGAATCTGATCGAGAGCCGGGACGGCAGCACCGGCAAACATGTCAAGAATACGCAGATGTATGTGCGGATGATTGCGGATGAACTGCGCAGCCGGAATCTTTTTGCAGAGGAACTGACGGAAGAATACATAGAAGATCTGTGCAAGGCGGCGCCTCTTCATGATGTGGGTAAGATCAAGATTCCTGATTCTATACTGCAGAAGCCCGGAAGGCTGACCCCGGAAGAGTTTGACCGCATGAAAAAGCATACTACCCACAGCAGCCAGATCATCAAGATGATCATCGGAGATGTGGAGGATGAGCATTATGTGCGGATCGTGGAGGATATTGCCATGTTTCATCATGAACGGTGGGACGGTTCGGGATATCCCGCCGGACTGGCACAGCACAAGATCCCGCTGGCAGCGCGGATCATGGCGGTGGCAGATGTGTTTGATGCGCTTTATGAGGAGCGGTGTTATAAGCCCCCGGTACGCCCCATTGAGAAGATTATGGAAATAATGGGAGAAGGCAGAGGGACACAGTTTGATCCGGTAATTCTGGATGTGTTTATGGAGATGCTGCCGGCGCTTAAGGAAGTGCTGGGAATTGAATGATGCAGGAGATTCCGGAAAGCAGAAAACCGGTATGGAAAGGTAAGGTAGATCACTTTGGAAGAGAGACAGTTTAAAAATGATAAGCTGGGCAGGAAACTGGAACAGATCGTATTGGGATTTTTTACGGCATTTTCCCTTTCCATGTTTGTCTCGTCGATTCTGCTGGGCTGGCATCTGCTGGCGAAAGAAGTCATAATAGTGACTGTTGCGGCAGGCTGGATCGTATATGTCAAAAGCTATCGGGATTATATGTACAGAGCGAAATTTCTTGCTTTCATATCATGGGTAAATTTTACCATCTATGTCCTGTATTCTGTCAGTTTTACGTCTATGCTTTCCACCATGCTTGCTCTGATCGTTCTGCTTGGCGTTTTCGGTATAGTCGATATCGTCTATATGGGCATTTTTTTTACAACGGCGATGGTGCTTTATCATGTGTTTATCGTACAGTCGATCAGCATTGATACGCCCAACGATATTCTACGCTTTGTGCTGCATATTGTATCAGCCTATGGCATTTCTCTGGTTACCTGGATTACCATACGGACCAGACAGGAGACCAATGAAAAACTGATCGAGAAGATCAGGGAACTGGAGATTGTGGAGAAAAGCAAGGACGATTTCATGGTAAATATTTCCCATGAGATCCGCACGCCGATCAATGCGGTGTGCGGGATGAGCGAGGCTATTCTGCAGGAGGATATCCCTGTGAATGTGCGACGTGATATCATAGATATACAGACGGCAGGACGAAATCTTCTCTCTACGGTCAGCAATATCCTTGATTTTTCGGAATTGGAGAGCGGAAGGATGGATCTGGCGGAGGAGAGCTACAATATTACCTCCACCATTGCGGATATCATCAATATGGCAGTGACGCTGGAAAACGGCAAGAAGATGGAACTGATCGTGGATTGTGATGCCGATCTGCCGAATAATCTGCTGGGCGATGAGCAGAAGCTGCGGCGCATCGTCATGAATCTGCTGGAAAATGCCATCAAGTTCACGCGGGAAGGGGGCATTATCCTGCGGGTCAGATGCCGGAGAGAGGAATATGGCATCAATCTGATGTTCAGTATCAAAGATTCCGGGATCGGTATGCGGCAGGAGGATATGGAGAGAATTTTTTCCAGCTTCAGTCAGATTGATTCCGGGCGGAACAGGGAAGAGGGAGGTATCGGGCTTGGCCTGGCCATTGCGCAGGCTCTTGTGCGGAGCATGGGCGGCTTCATCACGGTGGAGAGTGAGCCGGGGACCGGTACGGAATTTCAATTTACGGTTCCCCAGAAGGTTTTGGACGATACACCGATTGTTTCCATCAGGAACAAGGGCAGTATTTTTGCAGCATGTTATATTAATATGGATAAATATGACTATTCCGTGGTTCGGGAAGGTTATGAGAAATGTATGCGCCATATGGGAGAACAGTTCGGGATCATGTTCCGGGTGTGCAGAAATCTTTCAGAGTTAAGGCGCCGCCGGGAGAATGAGAATTATACCCATATTTTCATCGGCTGGGAAGAATATAATGAAGACAGGGCGTTTTTTGACCATCTGTCGGAGGAACTTACCGTCGTTCTGATTGTGGATTACGGTCAGGAGGCACAGATCAGCGGCAATATGCTCTGCGTCTATAAGCCTTTTACGGTATTATCCATAGCGGCGGTGTTTAATGGTGAAAAGGTGCTTCGCAGCGAGGAACAGCGCAGCCGTTACCGGTTTAGAGCACCTCAGGCAAAGATTCTCGTTGTGGACGACAATGCCATGAATCTGAAAGTCATGGCAAGGCTTCTGCTGCCCTATCAGATTAAAGCGGTGATGGCGCTGGGCGGACAGGAGGCGCTGGAAAAGCTTAACAGTATGGAATACGACTGTGTTTTCCTGGATCATATGATGCCGGAGATGGACGGGGTGGAGACACTGCGCAGAATCCGGCAGAAACCGGGGGCATATTTCCAGACGGTTCCGGTGATCGCCTTTACGGCCAATGCCATCGGCGGCGCCAGGGAGATGTTTCTGGAAGAGGGCTTCGATGACTTTATTGCCAAACCCATAGAACTGAGTGTTTTAGAGCGGATGCTGCGCCGGTATATTCCAACGCAGAAGCAGATCGAAGTGGAGACAGAGAACCGGGAAACCGGTGCAGGACAGGGCGCGGTGCGGACCAGTGACGGAGCAGCATATGGGGCAGCGCAGGATGGCGGAGGAGCCGGGAACAGGATATACGGAGCAGCGCAGGCCGGCAGTGGAGCCGGGAACAGGACATACGGAGTGGAACAGGCCGGCAGCGGAGCCGGGGACAGGTCATATGGAGCGGTGCAGGCTGGCAGTGCAACCGGGAATCCGGCGGCCGTGGTGCAGCGGACGGCAGATACCGCTCCGGGGGCAGCCAGAGTAACATCTGAGACGGAAGGTTTGGAGGCGCTGACCCGCGCGGGAATCAATGTATCTCAGGGAATCTCTTACTGCGGCGACCGGGAGGGGCTGCGGGAGATCATTGCCATGTATCATGCTCAGGGGGCGGAACGGAGCCGCCAGCTTGAGCAGCTTTTTGAGGAGCAGAACTGGAAAAATTATGCCATCACTGCACATGCGCTGAAAAGTAATTCCAGAGGCATCGGGGCAAATGATCTGGCGGAACTTGCCCTGGGCATGGAGATGGCGGGCAAGGAAAACCGCATCGAATACATTCTGGAACATCATGCCGAATTTATTGCCAAGCATGAAGAGCTCTTAAAGGCACTGGCCGAAAATACGTACATATATCCAAACGGGTATCAGGCACCGGAATCTGAACAGCCGGCGGGCCGGAGGGCCGGAGCGGACGGGAAAGCAGATCTGCCGGAAAAACTGCCTGAGATCGAGGAACAGATCCTGCAGGAGAAAACAGAACAGATCAGGGAAAAGCTTGATAATTTCGAGAATGACGGGCTGGCGGAGCTTTTTGACAGTCTGGAACCATTCAGCTTTCACGGGGTGAACCTGAGGGAGATGACTGCGCAGATCAGAAAGAGTGTGGATGAGTTTGATTTTCTTGGCGCTTCCGAGGCGCTTGAAGCATGGGGAGAGAAGATCGCGGAGGAGTAAGGCATGAAGAAAATACGAAAAATTTTGCGTTATATGTTCAGTGACCGGCTGGATTTCCGGGAAAGGCTGAACCGGATGGTGCTGCTGCTGGCATTTGTGGCTTCTTTCATCGGAATGGGCCGTGTTCTGCTGGGCGCTTCGCCGGATGTGCTTTATGTACTCGTGCCGATGTGCTTCGTGTCCGGTCTGGCGCTGCACATGGCGGTCAGCCGGCGGAATATCAGGAAGGCATCCTGGCTGCTTGTGATCATGCTGAATGTGGTCATTTTTCCGATTCTTTTCTATTTAAGCGGCGGTATGGAAAGCGGTACCCCGGTCTGGCTTGTGCTGGGGCTGGTCTATATTTTTCTGTTATTTGACGGCAAAGAACTGGTGATTGCCATGATCCTTTCGCTTTGTTCTTTTCTGGGAATCTATTATTACGCATATGGATACCCGGATCATATTCCGGCTGTGAACCGCTCCTACAGTTACATAGATTCTTATATTACGCTGGTGGTGGTGAGCTGCTTTATCGGATTTCTGATGAAGGTTCAGTTTGCGACTTATGACAAGGAGCGGAAGCTGGCGGAGAAGCAGAGGGCGGAGATCGAGCAGATTGCCCGCTCCAAGGATAAGTTTTTTGCCAATATGAGCCATGAAATCCGAACGCCCATCAATACGATTATCGGATTAAATGAAATGATCCTGCGGGAAGACATATCCGACGAGATCGCGGAAAATGCCATTAATATTCAGAATGCCAGCAAGATGCTGCTGACTACCATCAACGATATTCTGGATCTGTCGAAGCTGGAATCAGGCAAGATGGAGATCGTGCCGGCGCAGTATGAGATCAGTTCCATGTTCAGTGATCTGGTGAATCTGATCTGGATCCGTGCCCATGAAAAGGAGTTGGAGTTCAAGGTGGATATCGACCCGGAAATTCCGTCCATGCTCTATGGTGACGAGGTCAGGATCAAGCAGGTGGTCACCAATATGTTGACTAATGCAGTCAAATATACGGAGTCGGGATCTGTTACTCTGACAGCCAAGGGGGAACGGATTGCCGCGGATCAGATCATGCTGCGCATTTCTGTGGCGGATACGGGTATGGGAATCCGGAAAGAAAGTCTGGACGATCTGTTCCGTTCCTTTAAGCGCGTGGACGAAGGGGAAAACAGGAACATCGAAGGGACGGGGCTTGGACTCAACATTTCCAAACAGCTTGTGGAGATGATGGGCGGAAAGATTTATGTGGACAGCGTTTATCTGAAGGGGTCTACTTTTACCATGGAACTCAGACAGCGCATTGTCAATGTGCGCCCCATCGGTGTGATCAATTTTGCTTCCCAGAAACAGCTGAACCACAGGGAAAAATATAAACAGAGTTTTACGGCCCCGGATGCAAGGGTACTTGTGGTGGACGATAACGACATGAACCGGATGGTAGCCATCAAGCTGCTGCGGGGAACGGGGATCAAGGTGGATACGGCGGACAGCGGAAGGGAGTGCCTAAGACGGACGGCGGAAAGTCTTTACCATGTGATTCTGATGGATCATATGATGCCCGATATGGACGGCGAAGAGACGATGAAAGCCGTGCGTGCCCAGACAAAAGGGTTCTGCCAGAAAGTCCCCATCGTTGCGCTGACAGCCAATGTGATGACCAATGCGGAGCAGGTCTACCAGAATATGGGATTTGACGGTTATCTGGCAAAACCCATTAATGCTGCACTGCTTGAGGCGAGTCTGTTAAAATATCTGCCCCGGGAACTGATCGAATATACGGTGCAGGAAGAGGAGCAGGATGCGGAAGAAGTGCGGACGGTGAACCGCGTGACAGGGGCAAGAAAGCGCAAAGTAGCCATCACTGCGGACTGTATCTGTGATCTGCCGAAGGATCTTTTGCGCAAATATCAGATCAGACTGATGTACTGCTATGTACATACGAAGGAAGGGCGGTTCTGCGATCTGTTTGAGGTGTCATCTGACAGTCTGTTGAATTATCTGCAGACAGAGGGAAATTATGCCCGTTCTTCCACCGCAGAGCCATGGGAATATGAGCATTTCTTTGCAAATATATTAGAGAGTGCGGAGCATGTGATCCACATCACGGCCGCAGGCAGTCTCAGCGGTGCCTATCCCAATGCCCTGCAGGCAAGCAGGAGTTTTGACAATGTGAAGGTAGTGGATTCCGGGCATATCAGCAGCGGCCACGGACTCATGGTTTTGTGTGCGGCTTCTATGGCAGAAGAAGGCAAGGATGTTCAGGCAATCTGTAAGAGGCTTGAACTGTTCGGTGAGACAGTATGTTCTAATTTTATGGTGCCCGGCACGACAGCGCTGTACCGCAACGGCAAGGTGAGCCCCGCCGTTCACAGGCTCTGCACGATGCTGAATCTGCATCCGGTGCTTCATATGTCCCAGAATGAACTGAGGCTCTGGAAGATTGAAAGCGGCAATATGAGCAGTGCGAGGCGCAGATATGTCAGAAAGCTGCTACGGCACAGTAAACAGATTGATACAAGGATTCTTTTTCTCACTTATGCCGGATGTGCGATGCACCATCTGGATGAAATACTGGCAGAAGTCGAGAAGTATGTGCATTTTGAGAAGGTGGTTGTCCAGAAGGCTTCGGCCACGGTGTCAGGCAACTGCGGCACGGGCGCATTCGGACTGATGTTTATCAGAAAGAAGGAGCGGCAGGAGAAGATTTACGGGTTCGGGACATATCTGCCCGGATGAGAACGGGGAAATGATTCCGGGTATTGTGTGGGCCGTAAGGCGGTATGATACAAAAGTACGAAAAGGACAGAGAGATTTGAGGATATGATAACGGTACGGAAACTGAAGAAATACTACGGCAGCGGTGAGGATCTGGTGCGTGCTTTGGACGGGGTTGATCTGGATGTGGCACAGGGGGAGTTTGTCGCCATTGTGGGGGCGTCTGGCAGTGGAAAGACTACGCTTCTCAATATGATGGGAGGCCTGGACGTGCCTACGGAGGGGGAAGTGATCGTGGACGGCGTGAACCTTTCCGGGATGCGGGAGGAACAGCTGGCGGTGTTCAGGCGTAAGAAGGTGGGATTTATTTTTCAGGAATACAATCTTGTTCCGACTCTGACGGTGGAAGAAAATATCCTCTTTCCGCTGGATCTGGACGGAACGGCGCCGGATCAGGGATTTTTCAGGGAAGTGACAGAACTGCTTGGACTTTGTGAGCGGATGCAGGCGTATCCGAATATGCTTTCCGGTGGATTGAAACAGCGTGTGGCGATCGCCAGAGCGCTGATGGCAAAACCGGCTGTGATCCTGGCGGATGAACCTACCGGTAATCTGGATTCTAAAAACGGACAGAATGTGGCCGGGCTTTTGAAGATGACGGCACAGGTTTATCACAGGACGCTGGTGATGATTACCCATAATCAGGAACTGGCACAGCTGGCGGACCGGGTAGTCTGTATGGAGGACGGGAGGATCCGGACATAGAAGGCAATCGGCTGCGGAAAGTAAGAGACAGAACAGACAATAACGGAAATACAGGATCATGATAGAAAACAATAATCTGAAAATATGCCGCAGACTGGTGCGGCGGGAATTTCAATTTCATAAAGGACGCAGCATACTTCTGACCGCGGCTATTGCGCTGGTAAGTATGCTGTGTACTTTTTCTTTTTCACTTGGATTCATGGTTTATGACGGGCTGGTGTACAATTACCAGATCCAATACGGCTCCACAAGCCATATGATCTATTACGGGCTGAACAGTACGCAGGCTGCGGCCATTGCCGGCCATGCCGATGTCAGAAAAACGGTTCTGCTGCGCGCGGTGGGGGTATTGTCCGACGACATGATGGAATACCGGAATGTGAAGCTGGCGGCGGTGGCTCCCGGATGGGCAGAATCCACGGAAGCGGTGCCGGTATGCGGACGGATGCCGGAGCATGACGGCGAGATCGCGCTGGATGAGCTTACCATGCAGTCTCTGGCCGTTCCCCGCAAAGAGGGTGCGGAGGTGACGCTGCGCTGGACACCTGTGGACGGAAGCAAAGAGCGGGTGGATACCTTCCGGCTGTGCGGATGGTGGAACAGCAATATGGGCGCTACGGAAACCTGTGCGTGGATCTCACAGGAAACAGCGGACAGGCTGTGCCCCGATACTCCGGACAGCGTAACCCTGGGGGTGACTCTGTACCGACCGGATGATCTGGATGCTCAGGCGGAAAAAATACTGCGGGATCTGGGGATGGCAGGGACAGTCTATACGACTAATCTGGCGTTTAATGAAGTAAGGATGGACCGGGTGAACAGCAAGACAGTAAAATTTTTTTGGGTCAATATAGCTGTGATGGTATGTGGAATTCTGATGGTGTATAGTGTGATACGTATCTCTGCCGGGCAGAATGTGCGGTTCTACGGAAGAATCAAGAGCCTGGGCATGTCACCCAGACAGATCCGCAGATTTCTGTCAAGTCAGACGGCGTATCTGTGCCTTCCGGCGATTCCGGCAGGCTGGATTCCAGGATTTGTGCTCTATATGGTGACAGCGCCTTATGTGATTCTTGGGGCAGGCGGGCTGGGCGGGGAAAATCCGGCGCTGCAATTTTTCAGTCTGAAGCCTTTTGTGTGCAGCGGTCTGCTCTCCTGGCTGACCACATGGGCGGCCTGTGCGCTGCCGGCCCGGTTTGTGGGAAAGATCAGTCCCGTCCGTGCCATGGCGTTCTATGACGGAAGCGGGACGAGAGGGAAGAAACGGAGAGGAAATCACCGGCGCACGGGGCTTGTGCACCTGGCGCTGTCCGGTTTTGCAAGGAGCAGAGGTCATGCGGCGCTGGCGGCCGGCTCCCTGTTGTTTTCCCTGAGTATGCTTTGTGTGTTGTGGACCCAGTATGTCAGCATTGATGTGGAGAAATATCTGGAAGACAGTATCTACAGTGATTATGTCATTGCGGATGCTTCCGCTGTCACTGGTTTACAGCGTTATAATCCCGTAAGCTGCAGCATCACGCCTGAAATACTGCAGGAGCTTGAGAACCATGAGGCAGTGACAGGCATTGGAACGATCCGTACCATGGAAGTGCCCATGTATGCGGATGAGGAGGAAAGGGCCGGAATCGTGGAGAGTTTTGAGGGCCGGAATGAGGAGGGAATCGTCCGCAAAGAGGTCATGGCAGACTCGCCGGACTGGCTTGCCGGATATGAGAAATACCGGGAAACAGGAGCCTATATCGGCATCGCTACCGGTCTGGACGGACTGGCGCTGGAAACGGCTCTGGAAGAGGGAGAATATGTGGAAGGCTTCTATGACCCGGAACGTTTTGCCACGGGAAAATACGTGGTTGCTTCGGGAGCCAGTGATGTATCTTTTGTTTCCACGCCGCCGGTGGGGAGCCGTGTGGAAATAGGCGGCCGTTTTTTTGAAGTTATGGCAGGAGTTTCCTATCGCAGCCGTATGCTTACGGGATCCGACAGCCGGGCGGCGCAGTTTAATGTATCTTATTATATGCCTGTGCAGACTTACGAAGAATTGTTTCCGGGCAGCGGCATCCGGAATGTGATGGTAAATATTGATCTGGACAGACAGGAGAAATTCGAGGAATTTCTGGCAGAATTGACGGGGGACACCGGCATAGGAGTCGAGATGAGGAGCGGACATGTCTGGAATTTCCAGAATGCCCGGTTTCATAACTATCTCATTCCGATGTTTGTAGGCTCAGTGCTGCTTTTGATCGGCATCCTGAATTTTGCCAATGCATTGGTAACGGGAATGATTGTGCGGAAAAAGGAACTGGCCATATATGAGAGTCTGGGGATGAGCGGGCGTCAGATCCGCAGGCTTTTTCTGCTGGAAGGAATGCTCCACGGGGGTGTGCAGATATTTATCCTTGTGCCCGTAGTGTCTGTCGTTACATGGTTTGCGGGAAGATGGTGGGTTGTCCATTCTTCTGTCTCATGGTGTGCCACCTGGAAATTTTCACTGCTGCCGATGTGGATCGTACTGCCGGTGCTTGCCGGGATCGCGGCGACGGTTCCCCTGTGCTGCCTGCATGTGATCATGGAAGAAAGTGTGACGCAGAGACTGCGGTGTGAACAATGACAAAGGAGGCCCATGGTGCTTGCTGTTGATTGTCAGGCGGGCTGCTTGCCGGTGGTAAAAAATACCAGTAAAAAGTGTCGGTAAAAAGTGTCAGTGGGTAAAAAGTGTCAGTGGTAAAAACAGTAGCTTTTTTATCAGAAGTCTGGTACAATATATAGAATGCAAGCGCATTCTTTGTGAAAAGATTCATCTGTATTTCTATTATCCGAGTCCGCGAAGCGGATCTCGTAAAGTTAATTTGCAAAGCAAATCCTATTATCCGAGGCCGCGAAGCGGATCTCGTAAAGTTAATTTGCGAAGCAAATCCTATTATCCGAGTCCGCGAAGCGGATCTCGTAAAGTTAATTTGCGAAGCAAATTTACTTTTAGGATACAAATATTTAGATGTTTGCATAGGATGAAATGGTAGACATGCCGGAATGCCTGGGCTCCGCTTATTCTATGCATTTTTTATATCATCAGAAAATTTGAAACGGTATCGCAGGCAGTTCTGCGATGCCCATGGAGTGTGGATATGGCTAATTTAGATTCTAATGTGACGCGGCATGAACTGCACTTTCCCATGATGGAGAATGATGAGTACCAGAAGGCACAGAATCAGGAGATCAAGCTAGGAAAAGAAGAAGGGCTGGATGTTTCCCTGTATGCCAATCCGGAGTTCAACTGGCTGCAGATGGAGCAGATCCGCATGGGACTTAAGGATAAAGTGGACGCTTCCCTGTATGCGGATCCGGCGAATAATTATGAGACCATGAGGCAGATCAGGATTTCACTCTATGCGGGTATTGATCTGATCCCGTATCTCAAGAGAGGATTCGCGGATGATGACCTGGAGGAGATCCGGCTGGCGATCATGAGCCGGCTGCCCATTGACAAATGGCTGCAGGACAATATGTGTGCGCCGCAGATTCATGAGATCCGGGTGGGACTGTGTGAAGATCTGGATATTTCCTCCTATGCGGATATTAAGTACAACTGGATGCAGATGCAGGAGGTACGCCTTGGATTGGAGAAAAAGCTGGATGTATCCATCTATGCCAACGCCCTGCTTAATCATGCACAGATGAAGGAAATCCGGCTCGGACTGGAGGCCGGACTGGATGTGTCTGACTATTGCAGTCTGGTCTTTTCTGCTACGGATATGAAAGAAAAGCGGCAGGCTATTATCAACAGGAAAAGGGCAGGCGGCATCGCAGCCGTGGACACGGTAGAGACAGCCGGTGTAAAGGACAGCACGGCCGTTGCAGATGGGATCAGCAAAGAGAATCCTGCGGGTGCGGCAGGCACCATTACGACTCAGATGCCGGCAGGAACAAAAGAAGGCACGGCACAGAAGAGCAGTTTAAACGGAAAACAGATAGAAACCGGAAAAGGTGCGGTCAGAGAAAATTCTGCCCAAAAGGGTAAGACTTCGATTGCCGATTCTTTCCGGAAGAAAGAGTTTTCTATTTCCATAGAGGAAAACGGCAACAAAGCATATGCATATATTCCCTGGGTTCCGGGTAATGCAGTCACAAAAGAAGACATTTATGAAGACTTGAAAAAACGTGAGATTGTCTTCGGGGTCAAGGAGGATGCCATTGCCGATCTGATCGACCGGAAGAGAATGAACGAAAAAGTTCTGATTGCTGAAGGTATTCCGGCACAGAAAGGAAAAGACGGCTGGTTTGAATGGTTTGTGAGACTTGATCTGCCGCGGATTCCGGCACCGCTGCCGGACGGCGGTGTTGATTATGTTAACATAGAAGCTTTCGAGATGGTGGACGAGGGTGAGAAGATAGCTTTTTATCACCGGGCAGAGACAGGCGTTACGGGGAAGAATATCTACGGTGAGTCGATCCATGCCGAGAACGGCATTGAGAAAAAACCCTTGCGTGGTGTAGGTTTTACGCTCGAACCGGACGGTGTTACCTATACGTCTAAGATGAATGGCAAGTTTGAATTTACGGGTGGACGCATTATTATTTCCAACATGCTTATCGTCCGGGAGGATGTGACTTCCGTAACCGGCAAGCTGGAAGTGGACGGATCCGTGTATGTGGTGGGCAGTATTTATTCGGGCGGTTATATCAAAGCTTCAGGAGATATCATCATTGAGCATAACGTGGAGACCGGAAGACTGATCGCCGGCGGAAACGTTATGATCAAGAAGGGAAGCTGTTCCAAGAACGACTGTTTTATTGACGCCGGCGGCGAGGTGTCGGGAAGCTTTTTTGAGGCGGCTAATATTAATGCCGGCGGTAATGTCAAGGCTAATTATATCATGAACAGCAGTATCAATACGAAAGGACGGGTGATTGTATCGGGCAGCAAGGGCGTTCTGCTGGGCGGCACGATCAGCGCGGTAAAAGGCGTGGACACCTACAATCTTGGAAACAGACTGCACATCAAGACGGTTCTGGATATCGGACGAAACGGTATTTACGAAAAAGAACAGGCAGAATATGAAGAGAAGAGAGAGCAGCTGCTGAAAGATCTGGTTGCGTTGGAGCAGGAGTGGAATAAGATCGTTGTGATGTATTCCACGGGGCAGGAAGTGTCAGAGGAACTGCAGCGCAGAATTCACGGTGCCATTGAGGTCAAGACACAGGAACTGGCGGAGATGGACGGCGAGGCGTCCAAGCTGGTCAATATAACGGAGCAGACCTCGAAGGAGCCTGTATGTGTCAGAGGAAGAGCCTATGAAGGCAGTGTGGTCATCATCAACGGTATTAAATATAGCCTGGCAGGCGAAGTGCGCAGGGTTATTTTCAAGCTTCGCAACAAGCAGGTGGTTATGGTTGCCATGTGACGGTCAGGGAAAGGTATGAAGACGGTTTTGTGACAGCCCGGAAAGGATATACCTGCGGCAGTGTAACGGCTTAAGCACAATTTATTTCACAATAAAAGAAAGTATGGTAAAAACATGAAACGTGACACAATTTTAATCTTTGAAGACAATGCAATCGACCGATCAATCCTGGCCGAATTATTCCGGTCAGAGTATAAGATTCTGGAAGCCGAGAACGGCAAGGAGGGTATAGCGCTTTTAAACGCCCATTTTGCTTCTATTGCCATTGTTCTGCTGGACAACATCATGCCTGTGATGGACGGTTTTGCAGTGCTGGAATGCCTGAAGGAAAAGAACATTGTAAATAAGGTTCCTTTTATCATGGTCACCGGGGAAACCTCTCCGGAACTGGAACGAAAAGGTTACGAGTACGGGATTGTAAGTTATGTCAAGAAGCCTTATCAGCCGGATGTGGTGAAGCAGGTGGTTCACAATGCCATCGGGTGGTTCAAGTATAAAATGCAGCTTGAGCTGATGGTCAAGAAGCAGAACATCAATATTCAGAAGCAGAACAGTGTCTTACGGCAGCAGACCAAGAAACTGAATCATGTGAATGAGATCCTGATTGATTCGCTGAGCAACATTGTGGAATTTAGAAATATGGAGTCCAAGCAGCATATCAAGAGAATACGGGAGTATTCCCTGTGCCTTGGAAAGAGTGTCATGAAACTTTATCCGGAGTATGAACTGACGCCGGAGAAGCTGGTACAGATCGGCTGGGCCTCTTCCCTTCATGATATCGGTAAGATTGCGATTCCGGACAGCATTATCCTGAAGCCGGCGAAACTGACAAAGGATGAATTTGAGTTGATCAAATCCCATACCACCAAGGGTTCGGAGATTATTCAGCATAGAGTCCGCCTGAATGACAGAGCGATTTTTGAGTATGCCTATGATATTGCCAGACATCATCATGAGAAATATGACGGCAAGGGTTATCCTGACGGGCTTAAAGGAGATGAGATCAGCATAGCGGCGCAGATCGTTTCTCTGGTGGATGTGTATGATGCGCTGACTTCGAAGCGTGTATATAAGGTTGCCTATGAATCAGATAAAGCATATCAGATGATTTTGAACGGACACAGCGGTGCGTTCTCGCCCAAGCTTTTAAAAGCATTTGCGGAAGTGAAGTCAAGGTTTGAGAGCCTGCTTGCCATGTACCGGGATGAGGATTGATATTGACAATATCAATATCGTGGGGTATATACAGTGCGGTATTTGGCCTTGCGGGAGACAGATTAGATGATAACAGGACAGATTGCGGAAGCGGCAGTCTGTCTTTTTTTGTTGTGTTACAAAAATGTACCTTACCTGTACCCGGTCTGTAACCCGGGTCTGATATGATTTTTGTATAGAATGGTGTATGGATAAGGTGCCGGATACCATGGAAGAAAAGCAGGCAAAATTGTGCCTGCGGCTGAATTTGTGGCTGAGCAGAAATGGAGGATTATGATGGAAGCAATCGTGAAAGCTACGGGCTTAAAGAAATATTACGGAGAAGGAGAGACACTTGTGAAGGCGCTTGACGGCGTTGATCTGGAAATCGAGAGGGGAAAGTTTACCGCTATCATAGGTACCAGCGGCAGCGGAAAGTCTACATTGCTCAACATGCTGGGCGGTCTGGATGTGCCGGGCGAGGGAAGCGTCAGGATTGGCGGGCAGGAGCTTGCAAGACTGAATGCGGAGCAGGCCACGATTTTCAGGCGTAAACAGATCGGATTTATTTTTCAGAATTACAATCTTATACCGGTGCTGACTGTGTGGGAAAATATTATTTTTCCGATTTCACTGGACGGACGGAAGCCGGATCAGAAATTTATTATGGAAGTCGTGAAACTGCTTGGACTGGAAAATAAACTGGACAGACTGCCGAACCAGCTTTCGGGCGGACAGCAGCAGAGGGTGGCAATTGCCCGTGCGCTTGCCACGAAGCCTGCCATCATTCTGGCAGATGAGCCTACCGGTAATCTGGATTCGGAGACCAGCGGCGACGTGATCAGCCTGCTCAGGATGACCAGCGAGCAGTTCCACCAGACCATCGTGATGATCACCCATAACCCGGATATTGCAGCCTGCGCAGACCGGATCATACGAATTGAAGACGGAAGAATCGTGGAATAAATGGACGGAAAATAGAAGGCAGAGAAATGTTGGGGTACTGAGAAAATCAGGATCTGTGGAAATGAGAAGAGGCAGGACAACAGAAAACAAACAGGAAAACAGAAAATAAACAGCAAGGTAAAGAATAGAAAAGATGAAGAAAGGGCAGTAAAAATGTTTCAACCAATATCTGTGATAAGCAAACGGATTTTCAAACAGAATAGAGGACGCAATCTGGTGGCGGTTCTGGCCATTGTGATGACGACGCTGATGTTCACGACTCTTTTTGTACTGAGTCAGAGCATGAGCAAAAACATAATCGAGATGACTTTTAGACAGACCGGCTATGATGCGCAGGCATCTTTTAAGTCCATCACTGAGGAGCAGGCGGGCATGATCGCCGCTCACCCCGAGGTGGCAGAGACAGGCAACAGCATAGTGGCCGGTCTTGCAGAAGACAGGAGGGTGTCCGGACGACAGGTGGAAATGCGCTGGGCGGATGAAAGCTATGCCAGACATACCTTTTCGATGCCTGTTACCGGAAGGATGCCTGAGACAGAGGAGGAGATTGCGCTGGACACCCTGGTTCTGGACAGACTGGGAGTGGCGCATGAACTCGGAGTGCAGGTGACAATTGACTGGATCGCGGATTTGGAGACAAAGGAAGTGCAGACCTCCACGTTTACCCTGTGTGGTTTCTGGGAGGCAAATGAATCCAGCTATGCCAGTATGGCATGGGTGAGCAGAGAATTTGTCAGGAAGGCGGTAGACTCTGCAGCTCCTGGAAGGATGGCTGGAATCCATATGGCACAGGTGAACCTTTACAGTGACAGAGATATCGAGGGCAGCATGGACCGTATTTTGGCCGATGTGGGACTGGAGGGTCTGGAATACAATGTTAATCTGGCTTATTCTCCCGAAATGAACTATATGGCGGCGCAGGAAAGTGTGCCCATGTATCTGGGCATGGCACTTGTATTTGTGGCGGGGTATCTGATCATTTATAATATATTCCAGATTTCCGTCACTGCGGATATTCAGTTTTACGGAAAGCTTAAAACGCTGGGAACTACCAAGAAGCAGCTGCAGAAGCTGATCTACATGCAGGCCGGGCGGCTGTGCATCATCGGGATTCCGATTGGAATTTTGCTGGGTTATCTGCTGGGGGCGGTGCTGGTACCTGTGCTGATCAGCTTTCAGGCGGGCAGCGTATCCGTCAACCCTGTCATTTTCATCGGTTCCGCGCTTTTTGCCGGATTGACCGTATTGGTCTCCTGTATGCGGCCGGCCAGACTGGCGGCAAAAGTGTCCCCCATGGAGGCACTGCGCTGCAGCGATGTGGATAAAATCCGAAAAGGCAGAAAGAAAAGACAGGGCAATGCTTCTTTGGCAGCACTGGCATGGTCAAACCTGGGAAGGAACCGGAAACGTACTGTTACCGTGATCTGCTCCCTCACTCTGGGATTGACGCTGATGAGCTGCTTTTATGCAAAGAATGCAGCTTTTGACATGGAAAAATATCTGTCCGGGCTGACCATAGCAGATTATCAGATTGATGAAGCAAGCAATGAAGCTTACATGACAGGTTATGATCCGCAAGGAAATACACTGAATAAAGAATTGGTTGAACTGGTTGAGTCAATGGATGGGCTGGAGTCTGTCGGACATCTGTACAGCCATGAGACGAAGCTTGCCCTGAATGAAAAGACTGTTGAGAATATACGGGATTTTTATACGAAAGAAATGCTGACTTCATGGGCATCCTATGATGCGGCGGGTGTGGAGGCAATGCAGAAAGCGCTGGATCGCAGGCAGGCTTCATCGGTGATCTACGGCGCAGACGGTATCGTGCTTGATGTGTATGGCAGAGAAGAATATTGGGAGAACGGCAGCTTTGACGCAGAACTGTTTGCCACAGGCGAGTATGTACTGGCCATCGGACCGGGAATGGAACCGGGTATACAGGAGCAGGCCATGCCTACGGTCGGGGTGGGAGAGAAGGTGGAACTGGAAGGCCGGGAGTATACGGTCATGGCGGTGCTTAACACTCTTTCGCCGGTGACGGAGGGCGCTTATGAGGGCGGTCCTCAGGAAGATTTTTATCTGGAATTTATCATGCCTGCGGAGACTTTCCATGAACGGTGGCCGGAGAATACTCTGCGGAAACTTTACTTTAATGTCAGTGATGAGAAGATTGAAGAGGCGCAGGAGATACTGGACGGGTATTTCAAAAACACTGGATTGACTTTGGCGGTCACTTCCAGGAAATCCATGTCAGAACAGTATGACCGGGAGACCCGTTCCAGCGCTGTGATGGGGAATGCCGTCAGCATTGTGATCGCGCTGGTGGGAGTGCTGAATTTCATCAATTCCATGGTTACGGCTATTGTGTCCAGAAAGAAGGAATTTGCCATGATACAGAGTGTGGGAATGACGAAATCACAGTTATGTAAACTGCTTGTTTTTGAAGGACTGGATTATGCCGGTTTGACTTTGCTGGTCACTTATATCTTAAGTACACTGGCAGTAGGGATAGGCGTGCGGGCGATGGTGGCGGGAGGTTATACCACATTCCGGTTTACACTGATGCCCCTTGTGGTGTGTACGCCGATGCTGATCGCATTTGCTGTGCTGCTCCCTTATCTGTGCTTTAAAAATCTGGAAAAGGACAGTCTGGTGGAACGGCTCAGAGCCATTGCCTGAACTATCACGGCATGATATAATTCAACTGACAGAAAAGGAAAGGATTCGGGTTGAATTATGGAGAAATTCAAGAACAGATTTAAGAAAGACATACAGAGGCTGTGTGAGACATTGGAGATGGCCGTGGCAGTGATCGTGCTGGTGGGCATTGTGCTGACGATTTTCAGCCTGCTGAGTGATTTTGAAATTTTTCATGCCATGTTAGATGATACCACGGAATTTAAGCCCTTTTTGGAAGATATTTTTGTGATCGTTATCGGTATTGAATTTCTGCAGATGCTCTGCAGGCCGAATTCAGATAACGTTATGGAAGTGCTGATCTTCCTGGTGGCACGGCATATGATCATCGGTGATACGACACCTATGGAGGATTTCATCTCGGTGATCAGCGTGGGGCTTCTTTGTGTATTGCGCCGGTATCTGCATGTGACGAAGGAGAAGGAGCGGAATAAAGAGAAGGAACAGGATAAAGAGAAGGAGCGGGATACAGAGAAAGAACGGGATAGGGAGAAGAGCGGGGAAGAAAACACCGGTAAAGAAAAGCATCCGGATGCAGAGCACTCTGCCGGTGCGGAAAAAATGCAAGAGAAGACAGGCGCATAAGAGCGAAGGGGACGGAGACATGAAGATACTGGTTGTTGAGGATGACTTAACCTTAAGTGCGGGGATCTGTTTTGAAATGGATTGTAATGATTATCTGACTGTTGCGGCCTATAACTGTAAAAAGGCGACCCGGCTGATTCAAAGCGACTGCTTCGACCTGGTGATACTGGATGTGAATCTGCCGGACGGAAACGGCTTTGATCTGTGCCGTACCATTAAGGACGCACATCCGGAACTGCCGGTTATATTTCTGACCGCAAATGATCTGGAACAGGATATTCTGAACGGCTTTGACCTTGGAGCGGATGATTATGTCACGAAGCCGTTCAATATGGAGATACTCCTGCGGCGTGTGGAGGTTGCCATCCGGAGAAATCATGGAGCAGAACAGCAGACGGCAGACTGTTGGACTGATGGCTTTCTCACACTGAATTTCAGTACACTTGCTGCAGTCCGCGGAAAGGATAAGATCATCCTTACTTCCAATGAATATAAGCTGCTGAGGGTCTTGATGGAGAATGCCGGAAATATCCTCACACGGCAGACGCTGTTGGAGCGGCTTTGGGATGTGGATGCCAGCTTTGTTGATGATCATGCGCTGACTGTTGCGGTCAACCGCCTGAGAGGCAAAATTGAAGATGATGACCATACATACATCAAAACAGTACGTGGTATGGGATATGCATGGATGGGGGCGGCGATATGAAAGAGACGCACGATACGGGTTTTTGCAGGAGGATTCTTTTAGGCCTGGCTTTCTGTGCCGGAATGGCGGGAATCTTTTTCCAATGGATCCCCCAGGAATACATACGCGGCTTTCTCCTGATCTTCTGCGGTGCCGTTATGAGCATAACGATACTCTGGGCGCTCTGGCAGAGCCGGCAGCTTTCAGATTTTTCCAACGATATATGCGAAACGGTGGATATTCTGATGGAGGGACGGGAACTTAAAAATTTTTCTCTTTATGAAGAAACAGCCGTTTCAAAGGTACAGGAGAAACTGCTGCAATATTATGAGAAAATGAAAGAAGAACAGCAGCAGAGCAGGCAGGACAAGCAGACCATACAGGAACTGGTCAGTGATATATCCCATCAGGTCAAAACACCGACGGCAAATATCCGGATGCTTACCGGAATTTTGAGTCAGCATGAATTGTCCAGAGAAAAACAGAACAATTTTCTTGACTTAATGACTGTACAGGTCAATAAACTTGACTTTCTGATGCAGTCATTGATCAAAATGTCCCGGCTGGAGACCGGGATTTTCGTTTTGCATCCTGAAGAAGCGAGACTGAGTGATACGATTGCGCTGGCCATGAGCATGATACTGGCAAGAGCCGAAGAGAAAAACATCCGGCTTTCGGCTGACTGTGACAGTAAACTGACCGTCAAACATGATCCGAAATGGACGGCGGAAGCCATCGGCAATATTCTCGACAATGCGGTGAAGTATACGCCGGATAGCGGTGCGATCAGTATTTTTGTCCGGCCGTGGCAGTTTTATACCCGTATTGACATATGCGATACCGGGATCGGTATTGATGAAGGAAACTATAATGCCATATTTCAACGTTTCTACCGGGCGGAGGAAGTGGCCGCCGGGGAAGGCGTCGGCCTGGGGCTGTATCTGACAAGAGGCATCATTACCCGCCAGAACGGATATATTACAGTAAAATCGAAAAAGGGCGAAGGGAGTACTTTTTCCGTGTTCCTGTTAAACTGACGGAAAGGGGTAAAGATGCGCGGAAAGCAGCGCTGAAAAGGAGGGAATCATGGATATCGTGGAAATACGGCACTTGAAAAAATATTTCAGGGATGGATCTTTGACAGTCAGAGCGCTGGACGGAATCGACCTGTCTATTGAAAAAGGGAAGTTTACAGCCATTGCAGGCGCGTCAGGTTCCGGGAAAACCACGCTGTTGAATATGATCGCCGGATTGTACGAGCCCACCGAAGGAACCGTAATCGTTGACGGACTGGATTTGTCAGAGATGAATGAAGAGCAGCTTACGGTATTCAGACGCAGAAAGATCGGATTTGTTTTTCAGGGATACAATCTGATTCCTGAATTGACGGTCAAAGAAAATATCTTATTTCCTCTAAGCCTCGATGATTCCCGGCCGGATGAGGCTTATTTTTCCGGCCTTGTTCAGATGCTGGGGCTTGGCCGCTATCTGGATGCCCGCCCGCATATGCTCTCCGGGGGAGCACAGCAGTGTACGGCGATCGCGCGGGCGTTGATCACAAAGCCTTCGATTGTCCTGGCCGATGAGCCTACCGGCAGCTTTGATATGAAAACCACACAAAATGTGGCCGGATTACTCAAAATGACTGCCGCCGCTTTTCACCAGACGCTGGTTGTAATCACCCATAATCTTGAACTTGCCCAGCTGGCGGACCGGGTAGTCCGGCTGCAGGACGGGAAGATCCTGTCATAAAGAAAAATCCATGCGCCTGACGTCGGGCGCTTTTCTTTATGGTATAGGAAATTCCCTTGCTTATCCGAGTCCGCGAAGCGGATCTCGCAATCGAACTTGTTCGATTTGTTATTTTGCGAAGCAAATTACTTTTAGGGAAAGGATGCCCTGTGGACCTGCTATCCGTTGTTTGTCACAAATTTGTGACGTTTCTGTGCCCCAACTGAGACGTGACCGGGTTATTCTTATCTTCAGAAACAGCCAAGGAGGAACAGGAGATGAATCATATGCTGAGTGTTCTTGCCGGGCGCAGCCTGCGCACCGGCCGGATGCGGAACCTGATCGCGGTGCTGGCAATTATGCTGACCGCAATTCTATTTACTACCGTTACCACTGTCGGTACGGGTGCGGCAGAATCCATGATTCTGACGATGCAGATGTTGAAAGGCAGCCGGTCAGACGGTGATTTTCACTACATGACCGCCAGACAGTATGAGGCTTTGGCGGAAGCTGATTTTATCAGAGAATACGGCCTGCGGATGCCGGTAGGATTCCTTACAAACGCAGCCCGCCATAACATTGAGTTTGACGTGCTGGATCCGGTTCAGGCTGATTTGACTTTCTGTATGCCTGTCCACGGAAGTGTTCCCACAGCAGAAAACGAGATTGTCACCTCAGATGCGGCGCTCAGGGATCTGGGAGTGGAACCGGATGTGGGCGCTGCCGTGTCCATTGCTTTTACTGCCCACGGGCGGGAATATCAACTGGATATGGTGGTGTCAGGGTGGTTTGAAGCCACGAATGATCAGATCAGCATGATGTGGGCAGGAACGGCTTTTCGGGATGCCCATCCCGATATTTTTGAGTACACCTATGACCGGGACCGGGATATGGCCGGCACTTATTATTCTGATTTTACAGCCGTGAGCACGGCAGGACTGCAGGAAAATCTGGATGACTGGGTGCGGAAAATGGGCGGCGATCCGGATGACGCCCATTTTCCGGGTCTGTCTGCAACGATAAATACGCAGACCAATCCTGCGCTGGATCCGGAGACTCTTCTCCTGGGGGCAGTTATAATCATATTGTTTATTCTGTGCGGCTATCTGCTGATCTATAATGTGTTTGATATTGCGGTGATGCAGGAGATCCGCCGTTATGGTCTGTACCGTACTGTGGGCATGAGCAGGCGGCAGGTAAGGCAATTGATCAACCGGCAGGCGCTGCTTCTTTCCTGCATTGGTATTCCACTTGGCCTGTTGACGGGGTATTTTGCCGGCAAAGCGGCGCTGCCTTATATCATGAGTATGTTTTCAGCTACCTATGAGAATGTGGCAGTCAATGTTGAGCCGTCCCCGGTAATTTTTGCGGGAGCCGCAGTGCTGGCGGCTTTTACTGTATTTTTGTCCACAAGAAAGCCGGTCCGGGCAGCGGCAAATATCCCGCCGATCGAGGCTTTCCGCTATGTGGAGTCCGGGGCGGGCAGAAGAACTGTGAAGAAGCGTACCGCAGCAGCCACTCTGCCCGGGCTGGCGTGGTCCAATCTGGGGCGTAACAAGCGACGTTCCGTTTTTATTGCAGCCTCTTTGATGTTATGTATTGTCCTGCTTAATTGTGCGGGCATTGCCGCTGACAGCGTGGATATAGAAAAGCAGGTTTCTTACAGCATCCGGACCGACTTTGTGGTAGTAAACGCCGTGAGTACAAACAGTATGAAAGGGTTTACCCGGCGTGAGCACGGGCTGGATCAGGAAGTGATCGACGCTGTCAATGCGCAGCCGGGCGTAAAGGGAGCTTCTGCCATTTACAAAAACACACTGGACGACAGCAATGTGACTTATGACTTTCCTGTAGAAGTTGTCCATAGCGGTATAGACGAAACTGCCGGCACGGCCTACGGGTTTACCGAAGATGGGATGGCTTTTCATCTGGGCAGTGACGGACACGCCATCTGTAATGTGTATGGTATGGAAGAAAAGGCTCTTGCCCGCATGAACATTCAGGAAGGAGAAAGGGATGCACATACGCTTTACAGCCAGATGGCAGGAGGCGCGGGGGCACTGCTGGGGGTCGTATCTGATATGGGGTCCTCTGTTCTGAATCCGGCATTTGACCTGCTGGACGTGGGTGATATCATTACGGTATATAAAAACGGCGAACCGGTTATGGAACTGCCTGTGTTAGCAAAAGCCGCCCTCAACGGAGATGATATGGAAGTCAGATATACGACCAACGGGCCTTATGAAGTCGGAGGGGATGGTCTGTACCTCTACCTTCCCACCAGTGTTTATAAGGAGATTTACGATGAACCGGTAATTTATAAATATTCATTTGACGTGGAGGAAGAACAGCAGGCTGCCATGAGTGATTTTTTGGAGGATTATGTAACAAATGTAAATCCGGGCCTGAATTATACTTCTGCTGAAGATGCCCGGCAGGATGCCGCCACAACCAGCATTATGCTCAGATTTGTGGGAGGATTGATCGGTATTGTGTTTGGCGCGGCCGGTGTACTGAATCTGGTCAATACCGTCATTACCACGATTCTGGCCCGGCGGCATGAGTTTGCCACCATGCAGAGCATTGGCATGACAGTAAAGCAGCTGACCCGGATGATGATTTGGGAAAGTGTTTATTATGCTGCCGGGGCTTGCCTTGCCGGTCTGGTTCTGTCTGTGGCGCTTGCGTTTACTGTAGTAAAGACACTTATCGATGGAATCTGGTATTTTACTTTTCATTTTACACTTGTTCCGGCCGCGGCCGTGTGTATTGTACTGCTGGCAGTTGCCGCTGTTGTGCCTGTGGCTGCATTGAAAGTATTTAATCAAGGCAGTATTGTTGAAAAGCTGCGCGTTGCAGAGTGATCAGACAGGAGGATTTGAGGATGAGTACAGACATTATTTTACAGGCGAAAGGTTTGAAAAAATATTATGGAAAGGGCGAGACAGTGGTTCACGCTCTGGATGGCGTTGATCTGGAAATAGAGGCGGGAAAGTTTGTTGCCATTGTCGGGACTTCCGGTTCCGGCAAGTCAACTCTGTTAAATATGCTGGGCGGTCTTGATACGCCCACATCGGGGAAGGTAACTGTGGGCGGTACGGAACTGTCTGCATTGAAGGAGGAACAGCTTACAGTGTTCCGCCGCCGTCGGATTGGCTTCATATTTCAGAATTACAACCTGATTCCGACTCTGAATGTATGGGAAAACATTGTTTTCCCCCTTTCAATGGATGGACAGAAACCGGATAAAAAGTTTGTCGGGGAAATTGTCAGGATGCTGGGACTGGAACAGAAAATCCAGAGCCTGCCAAACAATCTTTCCGGCGGGCAGCAGCAGCGTGTGGCTATTGCCCGGGCTCTTGCATCCAAGCCTGACATTGTGCTGGCAGACGAGCCCACAGGAAACCTGGACACGAAAACCAGCGACAATGTGATCGGCCTGCTGCACACAACGAGCCGCAAATTTCATCAGACGATTATTATGATTACACACAACCCGGAGATTGCGCAGCTGACCGATCAGACAATCCGGATCGAGGACGGCAGGATCGTAAGCTGACTATGAATTGATGCCTGCATGCAACGTGTCTACGATCGACATCGTGTGGATCTTTCTGACAGGGCCGCGGATCGCCAGGATCACGGAGAGGATCACGATCCCCGTGATGATTCCCAGTTCGGCAAGGGGGATGCTCCACGGTTCGCCCCAGCGGCCGGTAACCAGAAGTTCAAATAATTTACTGTTGAGAAGCAGTCCCAGGAGCACGCCGCAGATACCGCCTGTAACGGCATAGGCTGACGTCTCGGCGATGATCATCCTGGTGAGCTGTCTGTCGCTTAATCCGATGGCACGCAGACAGCCGTACTGTTTCATCCGGGCTTCCACACTCATGGCGACACAGTTGATAATGTTGCAGATGGTCACCAGAGCGATCAGAACCAGAAAGCCGTAGATAAATAATTTGAAGGCGTAATTGGCGCCCAGTATGCTCTGCTTGTCAAGACGCTGGTCGGAAAATGTGTGATCTGATCCGGCGAGCGCGCGTATCCCCTCTACGTCGTCATCAGTGGCCCTTCGGTTCAGCTGTATGTCGATGATGGTATAGTCTCCGGCACCGGTCAGCTGTGTGAAGGTGTCCTCCGAACAGATGATGATATTGCCTGTGGCCGTGTTGAAAGGGCATTCTGATACGGCACCGGTGATCGTTATTTCCGCGGGCTGTCCGGCTATCGTGAGCGTCATGGTATCACCGGTCTGTATGGTGCTGTGGTTGTTGTATTGGGCAGCCGTTACGATCAGAGCGGTGCCGGCTTGTGTCTGCACATCTTTGAGAGATCCATCGACCAGATATTTTTCTGCCCACGCAAACTGTTTCTCCTCATAGGAAATCAGCATGACAGTATGTTCCTGACCGTTTACCGCGGCGGGAAGATCGTAGGCGAACATTCTTCCGTAGGCTCTTTTGACTGCGGGATGTTCCTGCAGGGCGGACAACAGGGAACGGTCTACCGAACAGGTATTGTCCGTGCTGACAATGGAAATGTCCGGCGACCAGGGGCTGAGCGCCTTGATGGCGTGTTTCATAAAGTCCACGGTGGTGGAGAAGGACAAAAAGAGGATGATACTCAGCGCAAAGGAACTGACCACCAGCAGAAAATTCTTGCGGCCTGCCATGGCATGGTGTATGCCCAGCGCCGTATCCACTTTACAGAGGGCGGTACTGGCGGCTTTGCGCACGGGTGCGGACCGGACGGCACCGCCGGTTACTGCCGTCAGCGGCGAGACTCTGGCAGCTTTTCTGGCAGGCGCGCGGGAGGCCAGCAGTACGGTCAGGATACCGATGACTATACCCGAGACTATGCCGGGCAGGCTGACTGCAAAGGCCGGCATATCGGCAAAATACATCGGACTCAGGGCGCGAAGAACGGCGCACAGAACCCAGACGACGATCATGCCGGCCGTGATGCTGGCGGGCATGGCGCAGGTGCACAGGGAAATAGCTTCTCTGTATACAAGCCGCATGATCTGCTTCGGTGTGGCACCCACACAGCGCAGCATACCGAAAAACTCTGTCCGTCCGGCGATGTTGCTGTTTAGGCTGCTGGCAATCATCAGGATACCGGCGGTCAGAACCAGCACGGATAGAATGGCGGCAGCAGAATAGATCACCATCATAAACTGATTGCCTTCATCGCTTTGCCCCAGAAGCCCCAGCAGCATGGCCTGTTCCCCCACCTGATCGTCCGGCAGGTGAAACTGTGTCTTAATATCGTTTATAGTGCCGCGGATATTCCGGTGGCTGCGGAATTGAATCAGGAAAAGACTGCTATAATCGTCAGGCGTACCATTCTCCACACCGGGATAAAAAGTGCGGAATCCGGACGTGTTCATGAATACGCCGTAGATGTCTTTGCTTAAGACCATGGGGAGATCGGCGGCAAAGGCGGATATGGTATAGGGATGTCCGGTTCCGTTTCCGTCGCGGATGACAAGGGTGTCTCCCAGGGTAAGTCCCAGTTCTTTTTTTACATTCCCGCTTACCAGTATTTCATCCGCTGTCTTCGGAAAAGCTCCTTCCGCGATGGTATCGGGGTAGATCTGTGTCAGGTAGGATTCGTCGGCGCCGCAGATGACCACGTCTTTATCGTCGATTGTGTACCCCTGATCCAGCCTGTAATTCAAGGTGCCGTAGCAGGAGATCGCTTTGACCTCAGGGCGCGCGCCGATCAGAGCGGCTTCTTCATCGCTGATCCGGCTTACAGCGATATGCCAGTTGCCGTCCTCCCGCTTTGTTTTGAGGATCATGCTCCGGATATACATATCCGCCATGCCGAAGATGGTCGTCACGAGAAAGACTGACAGGAAAATACAAAAGACTGACATGCGGTTCTGTTTCCTGTGTGCCTTTGTATAGAGCGGAACGAGTTCAAGATAATTTTTCATCTCTGAATCCCTCCCTCTTAGTGTCATGTCTTAAGTCTGTCAGACAGCCGTCCGATACACGAAACACCCGGTCCGCAGACACGGCCAGATTATTGTTATGGGTGATCATGAGAATGGTCTGTTGATAATGTCTGGACGCTTTCATGAGCAGATCCATCACTTCCTGGCTGTTTCTGCTGTCCAGATTGCCGGTGGGTTCATCGGCCAGGATCAGCTTCGGGCGGGTGATCAGTGCACGGCCGATGGCGACACGCTGCTGCTGACCTCCTGACAACTGGTTCGGCAGGTGGCGCCGTCTGTCCGCAAGGCCGAGGATATCCAGCATTTCTTCGATGGCGGCGGGATCGGGTCTGCGATAGTCTAAGAGAAGCGGAAATGCGATATTCTGTTCCACATTCAGTTCTGCCACCAGCTGGAATGACTGGAAGATAAAGCCGATGTTTCGCCGTCTGAATATGGTGCGCGCTTCTTCGTTCATGGTAAAAAGATCGTTTCCGTCGATGGAGATCCGGCCGGAAGTGGGAAGATCAAGAGCGCCGATACAGTTTAGAAGCGTACTTTTGCCGGAGCCGGATTCTCCTACCACCGCGCAGAATTCCCCTTTTTCCAGATTGAAAGATACGTTTTTTAAGGCATTCACCTGTGTCTCCCCTTTGCCGTAGGTCTTGCAGAGGTTTTGTACTTGTAAGATTTCCATAATAAGTAGAGTCCTTTCTGAATATGTCTGTTTGAAACGCGGCAAAGAAGCCGCCGCCGTTTCTATACGGTCATTTTACAAAGTACGTCTTACAGACAGGTGAATCCAGGCTTACGATTTTGTAAGGTGGGGCAAAAGTAAAGAAACCCTGGGGACGCCCGGGCTGATGGTGTGTCTGCACGGTTTTAAAGCATGCCGGTTACCCGAACAGTATCGTAAACGTCGTTCCGGCATGGGGTGTGCTTGAGACGGAAATCGTGCCGCCCTGTCCTTCCACGATGGATCTGGCGAGGGGCAGACCGAGTCCGACGCCCGGTGCGTCAGAGGAGGCGATGCTTCGATAGAAACGTTTGAAAATGTGATAGATATCTTCCGGTGCGATTCCTTCGCCGTCATCGGTAATCTGTATTCGCGCGGTGAGGGGTGAGGAATCCCATGTAATGCGGATCGTGCCTTGCGGCGCCGTGTGATCCAGTGCGTTTTTGACGATGTTGCCGATGGCTTCGGAGGTCCACACCGGGTCGCACAGGAGCGAGGCGTCGCCGCTGCCTTCCAGAAGGAGCGACTTGTTTTCCCTGGCAGCGCGGGTAGTCAGTTCGCTTACTGCATGTGAAACTAATGCTGACAGCGTGCAGCGTTTCTTTTCGAAGACGACGCTTCCTGCGTCTAAACGGGTGATTTTGAGCATGGAGCCGATAAGCTGCTCCATACGTCTCAGGGCAAGGCCGGTCTTCGCCGCAAAGGTGCGTATGACATCCGGCTGATCCGGTTCATTTTCCATGATTTCCTGATACATAGAGAGCGCCGCCAGCGGTGTTTTTAACTGATGGGAGATATCGGATATGGTATTCTTTAAGAAGATCTGGGCGTTTCGTTCGGTTTCTTTCTGGGCCTGCAGCATGGTGGCAAGCCGGTCTACGGCGGACAACATCTGGTAGACGGCGCCTTCGTTTGTCTGAGAAAGACGGCAGGAATAGTCGCCGGCGGCATAACGGTCGATCACGTCGGCCGCCTGCAGGTATATTTTTTCTCTTTTATGCAAAAAGAAAAGGCTTACGCCGGGCAAAAGAAAACAGAGCGGCAGTATGACAGCCAGTAAGACAGACCTGGCGCTTCGCTGAAAGGAACGTAAGCCGGGCAGGAACTGCGCTTCAAGGGCCGGCCGGACACCAATTTTCGACAGAAGGTCAGAGGCTTCCTTGCTGTGTGCCGCGTCCGTTTCGGTGAGCGCTGCAGCGATCACGGTATCGGGGACACCTTGATCGAGCAGCGAGGAGGCGATTGCTTCCTCGCGGGAGAGGAGCATTGTTTTGACGGAAGCTGTCAGGCCGTGAGCCGACAGCAGGATGAAGAAGATAAGCAGGAGGCAGAAGGTGAGAAGAAAGACGAAATATCTTCTGAGCTGCCGGTCCTGCATGAGACTGTGGTTTGTTTTTAACATAAAGAATGCTCCGTTCCGCCCTCAGATGACTGATGGCATAAAATGATGATAAATTATGCGGTTTATGGTTCCCAACGGTATCCGAAGCCGCGGACGGTGATCAGGTGTTCCGGGCGGGAAGGATCGGCTTCGATCTTCTCGCGGAGCCGCCGCATGTATACGGATAAGGTGTTGTTGTCCACGAAGTCTCCCGCACTGTCCCATAATTCGTTCAGGATGAGATCGCGGGTGACGGTTCTGCCGGCGCTTCGCACAAGGAGGGAGAGCAGCCGGTATTCCGCGCGGGTCAGGTCTACGTTCTGTCCGTCCAGACACACACTGCCCGCCAGAAAGTCGATCCGCAGTCCGCCGGAGGTGATGGTTTCGGACGCAGGAGGACAGGGGGGCTGTGCCTGCCGTCCGGAAAGCGTATGTGCCGGCATCTGCCTTGAAATCGCAGAGCGCCGCAGCAGCGCGCGGATTCTGGAACAGAGTTCTCCGATCTTGAAAGGCTTCGTAATGTAGTCGTCCGCGCCGCTGTCCAGCCCGCGGATGACATTTACTTCTTCGTCGGAGGCGGTGAGAAAGATGATGGGAATCCGGTGATCCTGTTCCCGCACCTTTTCACAGACTTCAAAGCCTGTTCCGTCGGGCAGTGTGACATCGAGGAGAAGCAGACTGTATTGACTTTCCAAGTCAGTTCCGGGCGTTCTGAAAATCTGTGGATCGTCCGGACTTGTATCAGGAATAAGCCGTCGGTCAGGTGTTTGTGCGTCGGTGTGTGAATGCAAAACGCCAGTTGACTGACAAAGTCGATTCAAGGCCTCGTTTACGGTTCGCACGGTCTCCACCTGGAAGCCGTTTTTTAGCAGGGAATATTCCAGACCGTCTATGAGGCTTGCGTCGTCTTCCAGCAGCAGTATTTTCGTTGTCGTCCGGTTATTATGTCGTGTATCCAAATTGAAGTCACTCCTTTACGAGAACAGAATACCACATCAGGCGGCGGATTCCTACCGTAAGTTTTCTGTGTGTGACTCCGTAACAGTTTGCTCATGTGAGATAAAGAAGTAAAAGAAGTGTAAAAAACTTTAGCTTAGCGCAGAATTGAACATCATTCTTTTTTTCTCTTTCAAAACAAGCAATATGGAAAGAACTGTTGCAAGCAAATCACTGATTGGCTGTGCAAAGAAAATGCCATTGATTTCAAAAAGAATCGGTAACACATAAATAAATGGCACTAAAAAAACTATCTGTCGTAAAACCGTTATGATAATAGATGGTGCCGGACGGTTAATCGACTGAAAAAAAGTCGTAGCTAACATTACAAACCCCAAAACAGGTGTAATGCAGAAATTTATACGCAGACCGGAAATGCCAATTCGGAGCATTTCTTCTGTTCCACCAAAAGCAGCAAGGATTTGTTTTGGAAAGACAAGAACAATCATCCAAATAAAACAGGTAATGGACACGGAAAATACAGCAGCCTGATAAAGCGTTGATATAACCCTCTTGTAATTTCCAGAGCCATAATTATTTCCGATGATCGGCTGGATGCCTTGGCTGATACCGCTTGCAGGCATAATTACAAACGTCATAATGCTTGATATGACAGCATATACGCTGATTGCAATATCACCGCCATATTTTCCTAATTGACTGTTATAAACAAGGCTGATAAATCCCATAGCCATCTGCGCTGCCAAAAAAGCAAAACCGCAGGAAATAATCTGCAAACATAATTCTTTGTTCAAATGAAAAATATCCTTTGAGATTTTAACCTGTGTTCGATTTCCAAATACGAAATATGCTCCGAAAAGAGCTGAAAAAATCTGTCCTATTACAGTAGCGCTTGCAGCTCCTGTCACACCCCAATCGAAAACAATGATGAAAACAGCGTCCAAAATAATATTTGTGACTGCTCCTATGCCCGTTACGCACATTCCTAAAACCGGTTTTCCCGACACACGGACAAAATCGCAAAATAACTGTGACAGTCCTTGAAAAACACACCCTAAAGCCACAATCCGATAGTATAAAATCGCATATGGATATGCGGTTTGTGTAACTCCAAAAACCTTTAAAACCGGATTAGGAAATATGAGCAGCAAAGCACTTAGTATGATTTCAAACACACAAACAAGCACCATGGCATTACCAAAAGACTGATTCATTTTTTCCGGTTCGTTCTGACCGGAGAATAAACTGAAAAAGGTAGACCCACCCGCACTACACATCAAAGCAAAAGCCATCATCATATAAGATAAGGGAAAACAGACTGATAAGCCCGCTAATGCGGAAGTTCCGTTAAAATTGCCAACAAACATTCTATCCACGATATTATAAATAGCTGTAATCAATAGTGAGATAGCTGCTGGTATGGAAAATTTTAAAATCATGGGAAATAGTTTCCCGTTTAAGTAATCCACTTTTGTTTCGTTCATAGTGATACCTCCATTTATTAGTTTCCTAAGTTTGTGTTTTAAAATGTAGCTGCCGATTGATCGACAGCCTTAACACTTTCACGAAATGTTATCAAGCATTTTTTCAATTACTTTGAAAAAAATATCCAGCTCATTTTGCGAAATATCTTTCGTAAGCTCATCTTCCAGTGCGGTAATATCTGCTATCACCATATCCTTATACTGCAATGCTTTTTCACTGACAACGATTCGTTTCATTCTTGCGTCACTTGCCATGGCTTCCCGATAGATCAAGCCGTTTTTCTCCATTTTTTTCAGCAGTTCGGTTGCTGTTGGCGGACGCAAACTATATTCTTCTTCTATATCTTTTTGAAAAACATCATTGCTTTGAGCTAAAATAAAATGCAGCACTCGTCCTTGAGAACCGCTGAAAGATTCCTTACTTGAAAAAGCATCGATTTTTCTGCGTAATTTATTTGACAATTTGCTGACATAACGTGCTGCGTGTTTATCGTGGTTCATATCTTACCTCCGTTACTTAGCAACCTAAGTATAATAAATGCCTTTGTAAGTGTCAAGACTGTAAAATGAAAATTTCTCTATTTTGTGAGATATACGGAATAGCCTGTTATGCACATTTCCGCAATGCCTGTTTCTTGATCTTTGCTCTCTATGCTTCGGAATCGTATTGTGCTGGCGGACAATGCACTTTATGTCTCGGCTGTTTTTGGCTAATTGGTGTATTTTAAATCCGGCTTGTCTTACATCATGCATACGGGCGGTTCCCTTCTGCCGGCTTTCATTAACATCATATCCCGCTTTGATAACAGGATTTTTCATATCCTTGTATTTTCGATAATCTGTTCAATCTCTTTTACGTCCATGTCAAAATCTATCAATTCGTCCATTGTCACATGATACAAATATGATAAATGTTTAGATTGTCATATGTCCGGCAATGTTTCATCAAGCTCCCATTTGGAGATTGTCTGTCTGCTTACACCCAACTTTCCAGCAACATTCTCCTGTGTTAAACCACTTCTTTTTCGCGCATGAAAAAGACTGTTTCCCAAACTCATAATTTTACCTCCTGCGTTTTGATTTAATAAATTATAAATTAAATATATGTAAAAATCTACCGATTAAAAATTGCAGTTTTGCCCGTTTTCTTAACGCGAAAAAATAAAGGTGTGAATAGAGTTATCCATGAATCAGGGAGTTGAAAGCGGAGAAAAAACAGCCGGAGCAACGGATTTGTACATAAAAGTTTTGCAGAAAACCATTGACAGCAGGTCTTGCATTATATACAATATATTCATCAGAAAAATTCTAAATAATGTGCGTCGTGCACATCCGGACAGTTTCTGTCAAATTTTTCAGACGTTAATAAAATAGGGCAGGAACGACAAAGAATGCGGACGCTGCGTATGTTGTTATCCTGCCGTGACAAGGGAGGACAATGATATGCAAACGACAAGCGTAACAGACAAAAAGAGCAGGAAAAGAGTACACTACACCGTCAAGGATCGTCTGTTTCGATTCTTGTTCGAGGTTGACAGGGAAGCGCTTTTACAGTTATACAACGCATTAAACGGTACAGCCTATACGGATGCGGCAGAATTGCAGATAGTAACGATCGAGAGTGTCATATATGTAGTGATGAAGAATGATCTTGCATTTGTGCTGGCGGGAACGTTGAACTTGTATGAGCATCAGAGTACATATAATCCGAACATGCCGGTTCGGTTTCTGATCTACCTGGCGGAAGAATATCAGAAGCTGGTTGAACAGATGGGAATGAGTCTGTACGGGACGACGCGGATTCCACTGCCAACGCCGCAATGTATTGTGTTTTATAACGGAGAAGAAGGCGCGCCGGATGAAGAAATACTGAAGCTGTCGGATTCTTTTATCGGCAGAGAGCAGAAGCCGGATCTGGAATTGAGCGTGCGGATGCTTAACATTAATTACGGACATAATAACGAACTGCTGGAGCAGTGCTCTGTGCTGAAGGAATATGCGCAGTTTGTGGCTGTTTCCAGACAGTATATGGCAGAGGGGCTGGATGCGCAGGAAGCATTTGGTGAGGCGATTGATTATTGTCTCAATCATGATATTTTGTATAATGTATTAAAAAACTATCGGGCGGAGGTGTTGGGAATGTTGTTGGAAGAGTTCGACGCGGATCTATATGAGAAAACGATCAGGATGGAAGGGGTAGAGCAAGGAATAGAACAAGGAATAGAACAGTTATCCGCTCTGACAAGTATCCTGCTGGAACAGAACCGGCAGCAGGATCTGAAACGTGCGTTAAAGGATAAGAAATATCGGGATAAGCTGTTTGGGGAGTTCGGGTTATAGCATAGATGGAGAAGCAGGCTTACGCTGGTTTTTAAAGCCTCACACCCACGTCAGATTTCGTATTAAGTAACGACTGTACGTTTTTAAATATTCCGAAATGGGAAAATATATTGATAAATTTATGAATAAATGCCATAATGAGAATATGCAAGGAGGCGGTGGACATGATCAAACGGCGGGAATATTTGGAACAGCTGGCAAGCTGGAAGGACGAAAGTGTTATCAAAGTCGTTACCGGAATCAGGCGTTGCGGCAAATCAACACTTTTAAAGCAGTATCAGGAATATTTACGCGATAATGGCATTTCTGATGAACAGATCATCTCTATCAATTTTGAAGATCTGGATTTTGAAAATCTGCTGGATTATAAGGAACTTTATCGATATATCAAGGAGCGTTTATGCGAAAGTAAAATGATCTATATCTTTCTTGATGAAATCCAGAAGGTAGATTCCTTTCAAAAGGTGGTAGACAGCCTGTATATTAAAGAAAATGTCGATCTATATATTACCGGTTCGAATGCTTATATGCTGTCCGGCGATTTGGCGACACTGCTTAGCGGAAGATATGTGGAGATATCTATGCTGCCTATGTCGTTTCATGAATATTGCGAAGCGGCAGGACGGGCGTCATCGGATGCATTATTTGCTGATTTCATGAAATACGGCGGGCTTCCGTATATTGCAACAATGCACAAAACAGAAGAAAAAGCTGATATGTATCTGGAAGGTATCTATAATACTGTTATCATAAATGACGTTGAAGAACGCCAACGCCGGAAGGAGAGCGAGCCGGAGAAAAGGAAGGTAACGGATATAGCTCTCCTTAAGTCCATTTCCAAGTATCTTGCAAGCGTAATCGGCAGCCCGGTATCTGTAAAAAATGTCACTGATTATCTGATATCAGGCGGACGTAAGGTATCACCGAATACTGTCAGCGATTATATTGATGCACTGACGGACTCCTTTGTGTTTTATACTGCTGACAGATTTGATATTGTCGGAAAACAGTTGCTCAAGGTGAACAGAAAATATTATATGGTCGACATGGGAATCAGGAACCATATTTTGCCCAGAAAAGATTATGATCTGGGATTCTCCATTGAGAATATCGTTTATTTAGAACTGCTTCGGCGTGGCTATCGGGTGTATATAGGAAAATGCGGAAACGCAGAGGTAGATTTTGTAGCGGAAAAACAAGGGGCTTTTGAATATTATCAGGTTACTGCAAATATGTCTGCAAAGGAAACGTTTGAGCGTGAAATGAGACCGCTTCGCAGTATCAGGGACAATTACAGGAAAACTGTGCTGACATTTGACAGGCTTACCCTTGGGAATTATGATGGTATCCTTGTAGAGAATGTCGTGGACTGGCTGGAAGGTGATTGAGTATCCGACGGGTGCACAAAATAGATTACTGTTCACCCCGTTCCAGTATCATGTAAAAATCAGGCGGGGCTTGACAAATATCCCGCAAGTTACTATATTATTTGTAATATGAACAAAAAGGTGATGACAAAGAGGAGTACATGACGACCGCCGCCAGAGAGAGCAGCCGCAAGCTGAAAGGCCGCTTCGGAAGAGGAATCATGGAAGGTAGCTTTGGAACCGGGACGCCGAACAGGAACGGTATGATCCGCAGAGACGGAAAGTACGGCAGGTACACAGTAAGCGCCCACGCCCGATCCCCGTTAGCGGATCAGGATTTCTGTGAACTGTATGGTATGGACATGCGGCAGTAAGGCTTTTGCCGGATGATCATGTTTTAGCCGCAGTACAGAAGCCGTCAAGTGAGAAACTAAGGTGGTACCGCGTATATGCGCCCTTTGCCGATGAAATAGATTGGCAAAAGGCGTTTTTTACGATATTAGGAAATTCCTACGCTTTACAATTACAATCAAAAAGGAGAGACAACCGTGAGCAAAGAGTTAGCCAAAACCTATGACCCCAAGGGTATAGAGGACAGACTGTATCAGAAATGGATGGACAAGAAATATTTCCACGCAGAGGTGGATGAGACGAAGAAACCTTTCACCATCGTGATTCCGCCGCCGAACATCACGGGGCAGCTTCACATGGGACATGCCCTCGACAATACCATGCAGGATATCCTCATTCGTTATAAAAGGATGCAGGGCTATAACGCCCTCTGGCAGCCGGGTACGGATCATGCGTCCATCGCCACGGAGGTGCGGATCATTGAGAAGCTGAAAGAGGAAGGCATTTCCAAAGAAGATCTGGGGCGCGAGGGCTTCTTAAAACGTGCATGGGAGTGGAAAGACGAGTACGGCGGACGCATCATCGGCCAGCTCAAGAAATTAGGTTCTTCCTGTGATTGGGACAGGGAGCGGTTTACCATGGACGAGGGCTGCAACAGGGCGGTTACGGAAGTGTTCTGTAAAATGCACGAGAAAGGCTGGATCTACAAGGGCAGCAGGATCATCAACTGGTGTCCGGTGTGTAACACGTCCATATCCGACGCGGAGGTGGAGTATGAGGAGCAGGCAGGTCATTTCTGGCATATTAAGTATCCGCTTGTGGATGAGAACGGTCAGCCCAGCAGGACAGAGTTTCTGGAATTTGCAACCACCCGTCCGGAGACAATGCTCGGCGATACGGCAGTGGCGGTAAACCCCAATGACGAGAGATATACTTATTTAAAAGGAAGACAGGTATGGCTGCCGATCGTGAACAAGCCGATTCCGGTTGTGGAGGACGAGTATGTTGACATGGAGTTTGGCACAGGTGTCGTTAAGATCACGCCGGCGCATGACCCCAACGATTTCGAGGTGGGCAGACGGCATAATCTGCCCGAAGTCAATATTATGAATGACGATGCCACCATCAATGCGAACGGCGGCAAATACGAAGGAATGGACCGTTATGAGGCCAGAAAGCAGATCGTAAAGGAACTGGAAGCGGAAGGGCTTCTGGTTAAGATCGAGGATTATTCTCATAATGTAGGAACCCATGACCGTTGTAAGACGACCATCGAGCCGATGATCAAGAAACAGTGGTTCGTGAAGATGGATGAACTGATCAAGCCTGCGGTGGAGGCTGTGAAGAAGGGCGAAATCAAGCTGATTCCGGAGCGCATGGACAAGACGTACTATAACTGGACGGACAACATCCGCGACTGGTGTATCAGCCGTCAGTTGTGGTGGGGACACAGGATTCCGGCATACTATTGCGATGAGTGCGGCGAGGTGGTGGTTGCCGGGGCTGCGCCCGCGGTATGTCCGAAGTGCGGCAGCACACATTTCACGCAGGACCCGGATACGTTAGATACATGGTTTTCTTCCGCGCTGTGGCCGTTTTCCACGCTTGGATGGCCGGAAATGACGGAAGACCTGAAGTATTTCTATCCCACGGACGTGCTTGTGACGGGGTATGATATTATCTTTTTCTGGGTTATCCGCATGATCTTCTCCGGTTATGAGCAGATGGGGGAGAAGCCGTTCCATACCGTATTGTTCCACGGACTGGTACGGGATTCCCAGGGGCGCAAGATGAGCAAGTCTCTGGGCAACGGGATCGACCCCCTGGAGATCATCGAGAAGTACGGCGCGGACGCGCTGCGGCTGACACTGATCACGGGCAATGCGCCGGGTAACGATATGCGTTTCTACTATGAGAGGGTGGAAGCAAGCAGGAATTTTGCGAACAAAGTGTGGAATGCATCCAGATTCATCATGATGAACATGGAGCAGGCGGAGGAAAAGACAGGCAACCGCGGCTGGGAAGTATCATATGATGAAATCAGAAAGGATCTGGAACCGGCCGACAAGTGGATCATATCGAAGCTGAATACACTGATTCAGGATGTGACGGACAATATCGATCATTATGAGCTTGGCATCGCGGTACAGAAGGTATATGATTTCATCTGGGATGAATTCTGCGACTGGTATATCGAGATGGTAAAACCCCGTTTATACCAGAAGGATACGGACGGACAGGAGAGCAATAACGCGGCGCTGTGGACGCTGAAAAACGTTCTGATCGACGCGCTGAAGCTGCTGCACCCGTATATGCCTTTTATCACGGAAGAAATCTTCTGTACGATCCAGAGCGAGGAAGAGTCCGTTATGATTTCGAAATGGCCGGCTTTTTCACAGGACAGGGATTATAAAGAGGAAGAAAAAGCGATCGAACTGATCAAAGAGGCGGTTCGCGGCATCCGTAATATCCGTACCCAGATGAATGTGGCGCCCAGCAGGAAAGCGGCCGTATTCGTTGTCAGTGACGGCGCGGACGTGCGGAAGATCTTTGAGGAAGGCAGTCTGTTCTTTGCCTCTCTTGCGGGCGCTTCCGAGGTGACGGTACAGGCTGACAGGAACGGCATCGCCGACGATGCGGTATCGGTAGTGATTCCGGGTGCAACGGTATATATTCCGTTTGCGGAACTGGTGGATATCGCCCAGGAGATCGAGCGTCTGCAGAAAGAGGAAAAACGCTTAAACGGCGAGCTTGCCAGAGTAAACGGTATGCTGAGCAATGAGAAGTTCATGTCAAAGGCACCGGAAAGTAAGGTGGCGGAAGAGCGTGCGAAACTGGAAAAGTATACGCAGATGCTGGCACAGGTGCAGGAGAGGCTTACACAGCTTGGCTGAGCGGCTTGCAGTATGGCAGACAGGCTTGCGATATGCATGGGATTAGTGTAAGGCCTGACCGCCACCAACTTTAACAATCAATTTATTTTTAGGGACTAGAAAAGTGTGCTAAGATAGTGTAAAGTAGTAAGTGATGGTTATAAAAATCATGTACATTTCCGAAAGAGCCATAGTCAACGGCAGATTCATTTGTCGTTGGCTATCGTATAATGTGCTGATTATATGATAAAGTATTAATGAGATAAACCGCGGAAAGAGAGGTGAGTCACGTGAGCGGAATTAAATTTTCATCGGAGCAGATGGATAAATTGAAAAATGCTATGACGAGAGCATCAAAACCAAGTACTGCTTCGGTGGCGGTAGCACCCTATGAACTGGAGAGAGAGGCCGGCGAGGGCGAGGGTGACGGCTGGGATGCCCATGGTACCAATCTGGCGAAGGGCACATACCTGCGTGTAGATGAGGATGAGATGGCGGCGTGGCTTTATCTGGCACCACCTGATCAGGGACAGATCTATACGAAGGGTGAACTGATGAATTATCTGGAACGCAGCGGTATCGTGAAGGGATACCACAGTTCCAATCTGTCTGCAATGGTCAAGAAGAATGTCTATGAGCGGGAGATTCTTGTAGCACAGGGCGCGGAGACGGTGGAAGGGCAGGACGGTTATTTTGAGTACCTTTTTTCACCGGAAGAGTATGGCGTACCTAAGATCAGGGAAGACGGAACCGTAGATTATACAAATGTGAGCGCACTGCAGAATGTGCGCAAGGGAGATAAGGTCGCAGTTTATCATTATGCGGTGCAGGGATCGGACGGATATACGGTCCGCGGTGCAGAGATGAAGGCGAAGCCGGCCAGGGATCTTCCGCCCATGCGGGGAAAAGGCATTTTACGGGAAAATAATGTTTATTTTGCCCAGTCTGACGGGAAGATCGAGGTTAAGGACGGCAAGATCGACATCCAGAATGTTCATGAGATTATGGGCGATGTGAACATGATCATCGGCAAAGTGGAATTTTTTGGCGATGTGATTATTAACGGTAATGTGGACAGCGGTGTTACGATCCGTGCGGGACGTAATATCGAGATCCATGGCACGACGGGAAGCGCAACACTGTTTGCGGGCGGTGACGTTGTGTTGAGCCGCGGGATTCAGGGCGGCGGTAAGATTTCGGCGAGAGGAAGTGTTTTTGCCGATTTTATAGAGAATACTACTGTGGAAGCAGGCGTAAATATACAGTCCAACACGATCCTGAATGCTCATGTATCTGCCAAGGGCAAGGTCATCACCACCGGAAAGAAGGGTGTGATCATCGGAGGCTATGCCCATGGACTGAAAGGCGTGGAAGTTATGGCGGCAGGTAATGATATGGAAGTCAAGACGATTCTGCACTGCGGTTACGAGGCTGAAGCGTATGAAAGGCTTCTGGATGTAAGGCGTCGTGAGAATGAGACGAAGGAAAAGCTGTCGGAACTCGTGGAGACGATGACGGAAGCACTGCGTGAGAAACGTATGCGGGGATCCAGTACGCCGGCAGCGACGGAGGCGAAGCTGTCAGAGTGGAACAAACTCAAGGATCAGTATTTTGAAGTGCTTGATAAGATCGGACGGGAGCGGGAGACCCTGGAAGAAACCATGAAAGAAAGCAGAGGCGCGTATATTAAGGTTGACGGTAATCTGTACCGCAATGTGATCATCAGCATCAATGCAGAACAGATGGTGATGGATCGCAACACCTGTTTTATGAAGTATTCCGCCGATAAGGGGATCATAGAGGGAAGCGTGATCGTGCATCATTAAAGCAGAATGCCTTAGAGTATCAAAAGGCAGTGCCGGTGTATTACAAGGCACATTGCTTTTACCTGTGTACACGTGCATTTTTGTTACAGCCGTGGCAGAGGACTGAAAACTGGTTTTGTATTTTTACGATCATTTTTGCATGGTAATAAATGAAAAAGATGAATTGATAGTTATGAGATCGGAAGAGGATATGGAGAGACGGATCTATACTTATGGGGATGCAGAAGAGTATATCAACGATATCCCGAAGTTTACCGGGAAGAGCACCATGGAGGATACCGTAAGCTTTTTGCAGTATCTGGGAGATCCGGCTCAAGGCTGTAAAATAATTCACATAGCAGGCACAAACGGAAAAGGTTCCGTTTGTGCTTATTTGTGTTCTGTTTTGAGAAAAGCAGGAATTCGTGCCGGGATGTTTACGTCGCCCCACCTGGTGACCATGCGGGAACGGATCAGAGTTGACGGCAGGATGGTGTCGGAGCAGGAATTTGAGGAGAGCTTTGCCGTTGTGATGGAGAAACTTAATACCATGCCCCGGAGGCTGAAAGAAAAAGGGTATCATCCCAGCTTTTTTGAGTTTCTCTTTTTTATGGCGATGGTTTGTTTTGAGCGGGCGGGGGTGGAATATGCAGTACTGGAAACCGGGCTCGGCGGCAGACTGGATGCCACTAATGCAGTGAAGAAAAAGGAACTGTGCGTTATAACGTCCATTGGTTACGATCATATGGAATATCTGGGGGACACGCTGTCCAAGATCGCCGCAGAGAAGGCCGGGATCATGCGTCAGGGTGTTCCCCTGATCTATCCTGTCAGACAGGAGGATGTGAGGGACAGGATAGAAGAATGTGCGGCAGTGACCGGTGCACCGACCTATCCCCTATGGCCGCAGGCGATAAAAGAAATAAAGATTCAGCATAAAACGATTGATTTTTCTCTCCTTTTAAACTATTATGATTATATTGGTTTTACTGTGTCCACTCCGGCAGTCTATCAGATTGAGAATGCGGCTCTGGCGGTCAAAGCGCTGGAACGGCTTGGAGACGGACGGATCACCGTACCTGTGATGCGGGACGGCATACGTGCAATGGTCTGGGAAGGAAGAATGGAAGAGATCCGGCCTTCGGTTTATGTGGACGGTGCACATAATATAGATGGAATAAAGGCTTTTATTGAGACAGTAGGATCACATCCCTGCAAGGGGAAACGCAAATTATTGTTTTCTATGGTAGAGGACAAACAATATGGGGCAGTGATCGGGGAGCTTGTTTCCTCGGAACTGTTTGATGAGATCGGCATAGTGGCGCTTCAGTCTGAGCGGGCATTGCCGTTACATGTGTTAGAAGATGCTTATAGACAGTATACCGGATTTAAATATTTGACTTACAGGGATCTTGAGACGGCATTCAGGGAACTGGTACTTGGGAAGGATGACGGTGACAGCGTGTATATTGTCGGTTCATTATATTTGGCGGGTGAGATTAAAGCCCTTTTAAGGAGTCCTAAGCATGATTAATTTTGAAGAAGAATTGAAGAAGTTTCATCCAAGCCTGGAAGTTGAGGATGCGGAAGAAGCGATCTATAATCAGGATTTGACGGATATGGCCGATTTAATGGTCAAAGTTGTTAAGCAGGCGAAGAAAATGGATGTAGAATAGGGGATTGGCATAGATGATTTGTTATCAGTGTGGATGTAATCTGTCCGAACATGATTTTTGCACGAATTGCGGTGCCGATGTCGCCCTGTATAAGAAGATCATATATATATCCAACCGGTTTTACAATGAGGCGTTGGAAAGGGCAAACGTCAGAGATCTGACAGGTGCGATCACCAGTTTGCGGCAGAGTTTGAAATTTAACAAGAATAATGTGGAGGCACGCAATCTCCTTGGACTCGTATATTTTGAGACCGGAGAAGTGGTGGCGGCGCTCAGTGAGTGGGTCATCAGTAAGAATCTGCGGCCGAAAAAGAATATAGCGGACGATTATATCAATATGATCCAGACGAATCAGAACCGTCTGGACATCATCAACCAGACCATCAAAAAATATAATCAGGCGCTTACGTATTGCAATCAGGACAGTCTGGATCTGGCAGTGATCCAGCTTAAGAAAGTATTATCGTTAAACCCAAGATTTATCAGGGCGCATCAGCTTCTGGCTCTTTTGTATATCAACAATGAGGAGTGGGAAAAAGCCAAGAAGGAGCTGACCAAATGTATCGAGATCGATACGAATAATATAGCCACGCTGCGGTATCTCAAAGAAGTGGATGAGATGCTTATGCCGGAAGAGGGCGTTAAGAGTCCTTCCAGAAAGAAACAGAAATCAGATGAGATCATTAAATACCAGAGCGGCAATGAGACGATCATTCAGCCTATGAACGTTAAAGAGGGCAAGGGAGTCACATCCTTGTTGAATCTTGGCATCGGTATTGTGATCGGTCTTGCCATTGCATGGTTTTTGATTCTGCCGGCCAGAATACAGACAGCGCGGGCAGGAGTGGACGAGGATCTGCGTAAAGTAAGTGAGGCGTCGGATGCCAAGACGGCTACCATAGACGAACTGCAGCAGCAGATCAAGGAATTGACGGAGACAAACAGCAATCTGGAACAGGATCTGCAGGCATATCTGGGGACAGATGGTACACTGCAGTCTGTTGACAGTCTGATGAAGGCAGCAGGTGCGTATCTGACCAACCCGGAGGAAGTCACTGTAGTGGCAGACTATCTGGAAGAGATTCAAATGGAGGATACGGAAGGCGAGTCCAGCAATTCAGAAGCCTTCGAGAGTCTGTATCATACACTGTTGGCGCTTGTTGGCCCGGACATTGCCAAATCATATTATGATGACGGATATGAAGCGTACCGTCAGGAAAATTATGCGGATGCGATTCCGAATCTTGAGAAAGCATTTAAGTACGATGCAAGCAACGGTGAAGCTCTTTATAATCTTGCAAATGCCTATTTCCACATGGGTGAAGAGGATAAGGCGAGAGAGGCTTACAAGCAGATCATAGAGTTGTTCCCGGGTACGGAGAAAGCCAGTAAATCAGAGACATTTCTGGAAGAAATGGGAGTTGAAGAGTAGAACTTTACAGAGTCAGAAGATAAAAGCATAGAGATACGTAAGAGAAAGGACATGGCAGATGCCATGTCCTTTCTGTGGTTGTCCGGTATCGTAAGCGGATACAGGGCGGTAAATACATTTGGAAAACTTTGTGGAAAGGAGTTAACATAACATGGAAGATTTTAAAGTAATTGATAACTACCTGATGATAAGACTTCCGAATGAGATAGACCATCACAAATCGGTTGACATAAGTGCAAAGGCAGATCGTTATATACTGTCAAAGAAGGTCGGCAATGTGGTTTTTGATTTTGAGAGGACAACCTTTATGGACAGTTCGGGAATCGGTGTGATTCTGGGGAGGTACAAGAAAATATCCTGTTTCGGGGGCAAGGTGTATGCGATTAATGCAGACAACAGGATCCGCAGGATTCTGCTGCTGTCGGGGATGCAGAATATTGTGGAGATTGTGGAGAAGACATGAAGAAGACATGAAGTTATACTAAGGCTGCGAAGGACGCAGCCTAAGTATAACTAAGTCATGTCTTGGAGAATGCGAAAAAGCACGCATTCTCCGTAGTGGGGGACGTGAAGGACGCAGCCTAAGTATAACTAAGTCATGTCTTGGAGAATGCGAAAAAGCGCGCATTCTCCGCAGTGGGGAAAGCGAGGGGACGCGAAAAGCGTGGATTCTCTGCAGTGGTGTAGGAGTAATAAAGTTTGAAGGAGGACAAGATGATAGAAATTGTTGAAAAAAGGGACACGGGAAAGATCACGAATGAAATGAAGATTGAGTTTGCGGCGGTGTCGGATAATGAGGCTTTTGCGAGAATGGCGGTTGCGGCTTTTGTTACGTCGTTAAATCCGACGCTGGAGGAGATGTCGGATGTCAAGACAGCTGTTTCTGAAGCGGTGACGAATGCGGTGATTCACGGTTATGAAAACCGGAATGATCTGAAAGATAAGGTACATATGTGCTGTGTATTGAAAGGGGACTTGCTGGAAGTCGAGGTGATGGATCAGGGTGTGGGTATCGAAGATGTGGAACGTGCCATGGAGCCGCTTTATACATCCAGACCGGAACTGGACCGTTCTGGAATGGGGTTTGCCTTTATGGAAGCTTTTATGGATCATCTGGAAGTTTTTTCAGAGCCGGGGAACGGAACCGTTGTCAGGATGTACAAGAAATTAGGTATCAGTTCATGGATAGACAGTGAGGAATAGCCGATGGAAGAGACTGCCGTATTAATTGAAAGATCACAGGCAGGAGATAAAGAGGCAAGAGAGAGACTGATAGAGGAAAATCTGGGACTGGTCCGTCATATTGTAAAAAGGTTTGTGGGCCGGGGATATGACATGGAAGATCTTTTTCAGATCGGGTGCATCGGATTAATGAAAGCAATTGATAAATTTGACTTGAAATATGAGGTGAGGTTTTCCACCTATGCTGTGCCTATGATTCAGGGCGAGATCAAGCGTTTTCTGCGGGACGACGGGATGGTCAAGGTGAGCAGGACATTAAAGGAAAACGGCTGGAAAGTTAAGCAGGCGGCGGAGCGTCTGTCACAGGAATACGGCAGAGAGGCGACACTGCAGGAACTGACGGAAGCCACCGGGCTGTCGGCGGAAGATATTGTGATGGCGCTGGACGCAAACGTGGAAGTGGAATCTATTTATAAATCGGTCTATCAATCCGATGGAAACGAGATCTATCTGGTGGACCAGGTGGTGAGTGGAAACGGCGGGACAGGCTGTTCCGGTATGGGGCAGTCCGCGTCCGGCAGCGGAACATGTGAGGATGCGGAGAAAGAAAAGGTATTAAACCATATGCTGCTGGAACAGCTTCTGGGCGGACTTGACGATAAGGAGCGGGAATTGATCCGTATGCGCTATTTTCAGGACAAGACTCAGGTGGAGGTGGCAAAACATATGGGGATCAGCCAGGTGCAGGTCAGCCGCATGGAAAAACGCATTTTGTTGCAGCTTCGGGAAAAGGTATGTTAAAATATTATCATAATTCGAAAGACGAGGAGGAATATAAATGTATACATTTCAGTACGAAGTAGTCAGTATTGACGGAGATTATGCCAATCTGCGAAGAATTGATGAGGACAGTGATGAGATAAAGCTGGTGGCCAGAGCACTGCTTCCGCCGGAGATTGCCGAAGGTACAAAGCTGCTTTACGAAATGCTGCAGTATAAAATCATGGATTAACATTTTTTAAGAGGTACTATTTTTAAGCGGTATTATTCCATACAATGGAAATGCCGCTTTTTTTAAGAATTTGAAGAAAAATCTTTGTGAATAGAATCCCGCCGGTCAATACATAATAAGTCAATAAAAAAGAAAGAAGCGGACAGATTATGTCAACCAGTAGTGTAACTCTCTATATCAAAGCCGAACAGAACATAGAATTACAATCAGAAGATGTTTATGTTAAGGATATCGGTAAACTCACATGTACAGATGAAGCCGTTCTTGCTAAAGTCAAAACGATCAAGCTTCATCATTTTAAAAAAGATGCACCCCAGAGACAGGTAATCAGCATTCTGAAAGTAATAGAGGAGATCAATAAGCTTTATCCGAATGTAACCGTAGAGAGTCTGGGAGAGACAGATACCTTGCTTGAGCATATTTATGTAAACAAACACAAAGGATTCATACAGTGGATCAAGCTTACTTTTGTTGCCGCTGTCAGTTTCTTCGGAACAGCTTTTACCATCATGGCATTTCATAACGATATAGGTATCAACGATGTGTTTACCAAAGTGTATGGGATGGTGACAGGGCAGCAGGGAGACGGTTACGGAATATTGGAACTGGCGTACTCGGCCGGACTGGCCATTGGTATTATCGTATTCTTCAATCATATCGGCGGCAGGAGAATTACAAAAGACCCGACACCCATTGAGGTGGAGATGCGGGTTTATGAAACGGATGTCAATAAGGCGCTGATTGAAACCGCCGACAGGGAAGGAAAAACGATGGATGTCCGGTAGTAGAAGGAAGGGTGAATAACGCATGATATTTCAACAGATATTGCTGGTCGTCATTGGTGTGAGCAGCGGCCTGATCGTATCAGCCGGCGTGTTTACCGTGCTGATTTCCGTAGGTCTGATTCCACGTTTTGCGGGGAAAATGCATGTAGCACGAAAAATATTTGCGCTGGAGGAGATGGTGGTGCTTGGAACGCTGGCCGGAGGCTTTTTCAGTATCTTCAGCGATTGGGGAAAAGCGGGGCAGTTTGTCAGGGAACATGAACTGTTCGGGAGAGTAGCGACGGAAGGCGTATGGAATCTGGTCAGCACAGCTTTCCTGATCATTTTTGGGGTATTTGCCGGTATTTTCGTGGGCTGTCTTGCGCTTGCCATTGCGGAGATGCTCGATACGATTCCTATTTTTGCCAGACGTATCGGCTTCAGGCACGGGCTAGGTGTTGCCATTCTGGCAGTAGCTTTGGGAAAACTGACAGGAAGTCTGATTTACTTTACACAACAGGTGTTTCTTTATGGCGGATAAGGTGTAAACAGAAAAGTATATGCACAGGGAAGTATATGCACAGGGAAGTATATGCACAGGGAAGTATATGCACAGGGAAGTATATGCACAGGGAAGTATATGTACAGAGAAGTATGTGCATAGGGAAGTATATGTGCAATTTGAAAAGTACGGGTGAAAACAGGATACAAGGAGTTATGGCGGAATATAAAGCGGAAAGCCGGCATTCAGAAAAAGAACAATAGGAAAGGAATGAACAATATGGCACAGGGAAATCAGAAACCGCAGACGATGCAGCAGAAAATGGAGCAGGAATATCAGCAACACGTGGAACAGGTGACGCCCAGATACAGTCTGATCTGGCGGATGTGTAAGGCATTCGTAACGGGTGGTATTATATGCCTGCTGGGACAATTCATCTTGAATTATGCAACAAATACGATGGGGCTTGATAAAGAGACGGCAGGATCATGGTGTTCTATGCTGTTAGTTTTGGCCAGTGTACTACTCACCGGATTTAATCTGTATCCGAAGCTTGTAGAGTGGGGCGGCGGCGGTGCGCTCGTTCCCATCACGGGATTTGCCAATTCTGTTGCCTCGGCGGCCATTGAGTATCAGAAGGAAGGACAGGTGTTCGGAATCGGCTGTAAGATTTTTACGATTGCCGGGCCGGTGATCCTTTTTGGCATTGTTACAAGCTGGGGACTCGGGTTTGTTTACTGGATCGGGACATTGCTTAGCATATCCTGAGTGGAATGGAGAAGCGGTATCAATCTTAACATTTGGGACAGGGTGACGAATCGGAAAGATTCGCTATCCTGTTTTTTGTTGTGCATTTTTGAGAAAAGCGCTGCCGGACTATAGCCGGATTATAGATGTTGTGGCTTCTACAAAAGCAGGTTTCCACAAAAGCATTTGATATGATCAGGAGTCCTGTGCTATAATCGGTGAAACAACATGGACTTGGAGTTTGGAGGAAAGACAATGGAATTTAAGCTGATTTCCATAGCAGCATTAATTGCTTTTTATGGCTGTTATTTTTTAAAAATGTTTCGTCAGAAAAAGCGGGGAATACAGACAGATCAAATTGGAAAGGACAAGGCCGGTTTTGCGAAATTCATAGAAGTCACAATGAAGGCGGCGGCTGTCCTTGTTTTTGCGGCAGGACTTGTCAGTATTTTGATCGGAACAAGTCATGCTCCTGCCGCTGTTCGAGTTATGGGTGCGGTGATGAGCATTGTAGGAACAATTGTATTTATTGCCGCAGTGCAGACTATGCGTGACAGCTGGCGGGCGGGAGTTTCCAAAACCGATAAAACGGAACTAATAACAAACGGTATTTATCAAATCAGCCGGAACCCCGCCTTTTTAGGATTTGACCTTTTGTATATTGGTACATTATTGATGTTTTTTAACTGGATTTTGTGTATTTTAACTTTTTTTGCCGTCATCATGTACCATTTGCAGATTGTCAATGTGGAGGAGGATTTTCTGGATGCCGCATTTGGAAATGAGTACCTGCAATATAAGAAAAAGGTCTGCCGCTATATTGGCAGAAAACGATAAATCTGTCTTCTGTAAACACTTTTCCAAAACGAGCGAGACAATTTCACAAACATATTTGTGAAATGTACCTGCGTTAAATTAAGCAAGTACCTTTTGACATCCTAATCCATATAAACATTTTCCAAGTAAAATATTCTGAAAAAATAATTGAGATATACAAATAGAAAGTTTATAATGTATATATAAGTTAAAAATCTGAAATCTAATGATTTTGTCTGAAAAGTATTACAAATAAGTTTGTGATATGCATGAAAATCAGATTAAGATTTCAGACAAAACGGAAAAGGGGGCTTGCTTATGTATCAAATTATAACAATTGAACGCCGGTATGCCAGCGGAGGAAATGAGATCGGCAAGAAACTGGCGGAAGCGCTGGGCTATAAATTTTATGACAGGAATATTCTTGTACAGGCAGCCAAAAATCTTGATATACCATTTCATCAGGTTGAGGGACTGGAAGAAAGCAGTTCAGGCGGTATCCTGATGAATCTTTCTAAAACGCCCATCGGCGGTCTGGTGGGAAATCGTGAACTGCCTCTGGCGGATAAGCTTTTTCTGGAAGAAAAGAGGATCATAGAGGATATTGCAAAGGAAGGAAGCTGCGTGATTGTTGGCCGGGCATCGGGCTATATTCTCAAGGATCGTCCGAACAGCCTGCATGTATTTATTGATTCGGATAAGGTAAAAAGGATTCAGCGTGCGATCGAAAAAGAAGGCATCAAGGAATCGGAAGCTGAGAATGCGCTTAAGAGGAACGATAAACGCAGAAGCGGCTTCTATAACTCAGTGACCAACTGGGTATGGGGTGCGCCGGAGTATTATGAGATGTATCTGAATGCAGGAAGGCTGGGAATTGACAGATGTGTCAGAATGCTTGCCGAAGCAGTGAAAGATTAAAAACAATTGTTATTAAATGCTGTAAGAAAATAAAAATTTAATTCCAGGAGGTCTGTCTTATTACGGCAGACCTCTTGTTTTGCGGCTCGGTTTTGCGGCTCGGTTTTGCAGTTCGGTTTTGCAGCTCAGTTTTGCGGCGGTCCGGCCGTGCGGGCAGGATACGTGCAGGAAGGAAGCGGTTGCATTGACGGGTGGTTATGTTAGAATAGCATTGACGGAATACAAGATTGAAAAAAGGGAGCATAAAGATCATGAGGATATTGATTATAGAAGATGACGCCGGCTTAAACCGTGGCATATGTTTTGCATTGGAACAGGAAGGATATGAAGCCGTGAGTGCGCGGACGCTGCGGGAGGGGGAGTTGTTTTTTGAAAAGGACGCGCCCGATGCCGTTATCCTGGATCTGAATCTGCCGGACGGCGATGGTATTGAATTTTGCAAAAAGATACGGAAAATGGACGGAGAAAAACAAAAAACACCTGTTATAATGTTGACGGCGCGGGATATGGAAGTGGATGAGATCATGGGGTTGACAAGCGGCGCCGATGATTATATAACCAAGCCGTTTTCCGTCTCTGTGTTGAAGATCCGCCTGCAGAATGTTCTGCGCAGGAGAGAGACGGCGGCTGGCGGGGAAGATTCCGATTCTGCTTTTCATCCTGCGGAGGAGATGCACATACTCAGATCCGGGGAAATAGCTTTGGACAGGAGTACTTTCAGGGTTTTCAGAGGCGGACAGGAACTGGATCTGAGCATGACGGAATTCCGCCTGCTGCAATATTTTCTGGAAAATAAAAATCAAGCGTTATTAAAAGAACAGATTCTGCAGCGAATCTGGGATGCAGACGGGAATTTTGTGGAAGAAAATACGCTTTCCGTCAATATCAGCCGTCTTCGCAAGAAATTGGGCGGCAATGATATCCGTACCATTCAGGGAATCGGTTATTTATGGGAGGAGCATACATGAGGGCAGAGATGATCATTTTGCTTCTGGCGGTCTGCCTGGGGCTGTGCCTTGCCGCTTTTTTCATAAGTACTGTGTATTTTTGGGGACAGTGGAGAAAGCTGGATCGTATTCTGGACGGTTTTTGGAGAGAGGATACAGTGGAGAGTGGATTGAACGATCAGGATGTGGATGAGACAAGAGAGTCCAGGGTGGTCAGCCAGTTGCAGCGCATCCTGAACAGTGCGCACTATAAGGAGCAGCAGGCCGTGGGGGAGAAAGACCGGATCATGGAGCTTTTGTCGGATCTGTCCCATCAGCTTAAGACGCCTCTTGCCAATATTGTTATGAATATGGAGCTTTTGCAGGATCCTGCGCTGGATGAAGAGCAGCGGAGAGAATTTCTGGACCGCACAAGGGGGCAGGCTGATCAGATGCGCTGGCTGCTGGACAACTTACTGAAAGCATCCAGACTGGAAAATGGCATGATCCATTTTGAGGCGGAAAATACAGGAATCAAGGAAACCATAGCGAAAGCGGCAGGAACTGTCTACGCGCAGGCATCAGCCAGGGGAATCGAACTGTCTGTGGAAGAGTTTCAGGATTTTAAGCTTTACCACAATCCGAAGTGGACTGCGGAGGCGCTTGTGAATATTCTGGAAAACGGAATCAAATATTCACCGGCGTGCAGTAGTATACGGATCACTTTGACCAAGCTTGACCTGTATACAAAAATAACGGTGGCGGATGAGGGAATCGGCATTCCTGAAAATGAGTATAATCTTATCTTTACACGTTTTTATCGGGGAAAGAATGTGCAGCAGCAGGAGGGCAGCGGACTGGGATTGTATCTGGCGCAGTTGATCGCCCGCCATGAGAAGGGGTATATTACGGTGAGTTCCAGGGTGGGACAGGGTAGCCGGTTTTCTCTGTTTTTGCTGAATGAGATGTGACGGGCAAATTTATCATAAAGCTGAGAATAAACAAACCGGACGGTACAAGAAAGATGCTGTCCGGTTTTTTGATATTATAAATTTCTGACGAAATTGTCAGATCTTTTTTCTTTTCCTGTCAGAATACTGTAAGAAGGATCTGATAGAATAAAAACATGCAGAAGGTATGAAAAGAATACTGCGATTACATTTGCATAAAATTTGAGAGTTGAGCAGGAATGGAGGATTTATATGAAGATTCTGGAAACCAGAGACCTGAAGAAATATTACGGAAAGGGAGATACCCAGGTAAAAGCTCTGGACGGTGTGAACTTAAGCATTGAGGAAGGCGAGTTTACGGCGGTGGTGGGGACTTCTGGTTCCGGGAAATCCACGCTGCTGCACATGTTGGGCGGTCTGGATTACGCCACCGGCGGCACTGTGACCGTTGCCGGCAAGAAGATTTTTGAACTAGGCGAGAATGATCTGACTATTTTCAGAAGACGGCAGATCGGATTTGTGTTCCAAAGCTACAATCTTGTACCGATCTTAAGCGTACATGAAAATATTGTGCTGCCGCTGGAACTGGACGGCCGAAGTGTGGACAAAGCATATTTCAAAGATATCGTAAAGACACTGGGATTGGAGAGTAAGCTGGATAATCTTCCGGGACAGCTTTCCGGCGGACAGCAGCAGCGTGTGGCGATCGCCCGGGCGCTGATCACGAAACCTGCCATCATTCTTGCCGACGAGCCCACAGGCAATCTGGACTCTAAGACGACCCAGGAGGTTTTGGGCCTCTTGAAGCTGACCGGAGAACAGTTTCATCAGACAATTGTGATGATTACCCATAATGAGGCGCTGGCACAGCTTTGTGACAGAGTGATCCATATTGAGGACGGCAGGATTGCAGACGACAGGGAGGTGCGCTCATGATCAACAATAACGGTGCGTCTATCCGCAGATTATCCAACAGAAGCCTGAAAAACAGCCGTATGCGTAATTTTTTTGCAATTGCAGCCATCAGTCTGACCAGCATTCTTTTTACGGCGGTCTTTTCGCTGACAGGCGGTGCCATGCAGATGTCACAGGAAAGTATCATGCGGGAAGTGGGCGGAAAATTTCATGCCGGATTGAAGGCAGCGACCACGCAGCAGTATGAAAAAGTGATTCTGGATCCTCTGATTCAGAAGGCAACTTATAATATTTATATCGGTTATGCTGACAATATCGTGAAAAGAATGGCGGAGCTGCGCTATACGCCTTTTCATGACAGTCTGCAGGATATGTTCATTACGCTGGAAGAGGGACATATGCCTGAGGCGGAAAATGAGATTGTTGTGGACAGCTGTATCATGGAGGAACTGCAGCTGCCCTGTGCATTGGGGGAAAAGGTTACACTGTCCTTCCGCTTTCAGGATCGGATGGTGGAGAACGAGTTTGTTGTGAGCGGCTGGTATCAGGGGGATCTGGTGGCACATGCCAGCGAGCTTTTCGTGTCGGAGCGCTATTGGATGAAGCTGAAAGGTTCTCTGACGGATGAAGATTTTGTGAGATGGGGAGAGGCGCATCCGGAAGATGCAGGTGTGGGTCTGAAAAGCGTCAATGTCTTTTTTGAGGATGCGTCTGATATAGAAGAGAAAGTTTGTACGGTCATTCAAAATGCCGGTTATGAACCCGGAACAGAGCTGGCCTACGGCGTAAACTGGGCATACATGCAAAACAGGTTTGAATCGCTGGATCTGTTTTCCGTTGTAATTGTGATCGGTGTGGCAGCGGTCATCCTGATCACGGGCTACCTGATTATTTATAATATTTTTCAGATATCCGTTGTCAGTGACATCAGATTTTACGGATTACTTAAGACCATAGGCACAACGAAGAGGCAGATCCGCAGACTGGTGCGGCGCCAGGCGGCGATTCTGTCACTGATCGGTATACCTGTCGGATTACTGATCGGCTATGGCATCGGTAAGCTTGCACTGCCTTTTGCATTGAGTTTTGGAGATTTCGGCGGAATGGAAATTTCTTTGAAGTTTCATCCGTGGATTCTTGTATTCAGTGCGGTTTTTTCAGCAGTGACAGTATTTTTAGGCAGCTGGAAACCAGGGAGGATTGCCGGAAAAGTCTCACCCATAGAAGCGGTAAAATATACGGAAACAGGAATCAGAGGAAAAGCTGCTTCCCGAAAGAAAAAAAGAAAACATAACACGCGTAACTATTATAGTGCATTTTCTATGGCACTTTCCAATCTGGGCAGAAATAAGCGTACTACAGTGATGGTAATCATGGCAATGTCTCTGAGTATCATTCTGCTGACGATGGTTATGACGGCGGCAGGCAGTTTTCGGATTGATCAGTATCTGGAACAGCGGATTGTAGGGGATTTTGTTCTGGGAAATATAGAGGTAACGTCCGGGATGGGGAGAAGCGGAGACATTACCATAGAGCCGGAGTTTCTGGCATTGGCGGATGAGCAGGACGGCATTGAGGAAAAACAGGAACTCTGGACTGCTTTTCAGCGTTTTCTGCAGATGGATGACCAGGCAAGGGAGCGGATGCAGGAACTTGATGGGGCAGGTATGCTGCGGCGGGATGTATATGAATCGGAGAATCTGGACCGGATGCTTCAGGGAGAATCAATGGAAGGGTTTTGTTACGGATACAGTGAAGGACTTCTTTCGAATCTGGAGGTGCTGGAGGGAACGCTGGATGTGGAAAAATTTGCGACAGGAGACTATATTCTGGTTACGCCGATTCTGGGAAATGATGATTTTCTGCCGGCAGCGGAGCATATCTGGCATCCGGGTGACACAGTGACAGTGGAGAGTGTGACGGAGACATCTCAGGTACATGAGATTCTGGATGCAGGCGGGGAGACCATCGGGCTGGAATATGATGGTCTGGCAGAAAAAGAGTATGAAGTCATGGCCATCGTTGATATTCCACGCAGTATGAATCTGGGCAGATACAGGGCTAACGGATGTGATGTGGTAATGCCGTTGTCTGAATTTGATATGGCATATTCCAGGTGCTTTGGAGTGGCTTATCAGATCCGGGAGGAGAAACAGGAGGCTTTTGAGGCTGCAGTGAAAGCATATACGGAGGAACATACGCAGATGGGATATGTTTCCAAAGGCACTTTGCAGAGTGAGTTTGTAAATATGGTAACGGTTATTACAACCATTGGCATAGCGCTTGCCGGGTTGATTGCCCTGATTGGTACACTGAATTTTATCAACGCTGTTATCACGGAAATTATTTCCAGAAAACGGGAGTTTGCCATGCTGCAGAGTATCGGCATGACAAATGCCCAGCTTAAGAAGACGCTGATTTGTGAAGGGATCAGCTACATTGCAATAGCAGGTGTTATCAGCTTTGTTCTGGGCAGTTTCCTGGCATGTGTGCTTTTACGTGCGATGAATCATATCATTCTGTTTTTTGAATATCAGTTCCAGATCCTGCCGTTTGTGATTATGATTCCGATTCTTATGCTGGTGGCGGTCCTTGTGCCGGTTCTTTCCTACCGGAATCTGCAAAAGAAGAGTATTGTGGAGAGACTACGGGAAGAGTAGATTTCTAACGTGTGTCATCATCGTAAACTGTTCTGATATTGCGAACAGAATGAATCCGGGTGCAGGCAGAATAAACCAGTAGCGGAGCACTCAGCAGCAACTGTCACAAACAGGTAGACACCGCTGTAAAACCGGTGCAATAATATATTCATGAAAAAACGGAATACACAACTTTGACACAACTGTGCCGTATGATTGTAATGAGCCGGGCGGAAGAAAAGCATATCACCGGCAAATGCTGCAGTGGTATTTTACAGCGGCACCGGTGACCGGAAGGAGTGACAGAATGAATGTATTGATTGTAGAGGATGATGAGGCCATTGCCGGCTTATTATATGCGGATTTAAGCGATGAAGGCTATCGCTGCACCTGTGTATACAATGGACGGGAGGCGGCAGACCTGCTGGAAAAATGCATGGATTTTGACTTTGTCCTGCTGGACATCATGCTGCCCGAAGTCAATGGATATGAACTGCTGGAATATATAAAACCTATGGGGATCCCGGTCATCTTTCTGACGGCGAAGGGTGCGGTCAGGGACCGGATACAGGGGTTGAAAATGGGAGCCGATGATTATATCGTCAAGCCTTTTTCCAGCGGAGAGGTGATCGCACGTATGGAGGCTGTGCTGCGGCGGTACGGCAAGAACGGAAAAGAGCTTTCTTTTGCGAATGTGACGCTTGACCTGGAATCCAGGAGAGTCTGCCGGGGCGGGGTAGAGATCGAACTGACGGTGAAGGAGTTTGACCTGCTGACAGAACTGATTCGGAATAAAAATGTGGCACAGTACCGGGACAGGCTTTATGAAAAGGTATGGAACGAGCCTTTTATGGGAGATACAAGGACACTGGACACTCATATACAGAGATTGCGGAAGAAGCTTGGGTGGGAGGACTATATCAAGACGGTGTTCCGTATCGGATACCGGCTGGAAGGATAGGGCTGTGTATCTGACGGATTTCTCAGGCACGGGCGGTGCACAGTGTATCTGTAGAATGTGTAGTATATAGCCGGAGCGCTGGAACAGTGGATTTTGACGGGAGCAACAGGACGGAATGAGGCTTGGAACAAAGATTTTCTTCTATATTATTATATTTTTCAGTGCGGCGTTTCTGTTTGGCGGGTATATTCTGCTGTCCTATTTCTATGAGGTCAATATGAACAGAGAGATCAGTTCTGCGGTGGAGCGGTACCAGTACAATAAATTTGTGCTGCAGGCGAATCTTATCACCAGGGGAACGGAATGGTTTCAGGGCGCGGCCGACGGCAGCTATGATATGCGTAATATTGTTTCGGATATGAATGACACGGTGGCTCTTTTTTCTATGGATCGTGAAGTGCTGTATTCCGGATTTCCCTCAAATGGGAGGGCTGTGAGTCTGAAAAAGGGAGCAGGAATGATGGAAGAGGAGTCTGAAAATGGGGATTTTCCGGAGTCCGGGGACAATACACGGGCGGTGATGTGGAATCTTTTAGGTATGCTCGACACGACGCTGACGGACCGGGTAGAGTATCAGTTTACCGTGATCAACGGCAGAACGTACCTGCTGACGGCGGGAGTCGTAAAACACGGGCAGACAGGTATTTATCTGGTGATGGGAGCGGATGTACAGAGAGTGTCGGAGCAGCAGGAACAGATCGTCGGGAAATTCGGGGCGGTGTACAGTGTGACCATGGTGGTGGGAGCCATATTGATATTCGGTCTTTCAAATGTTTTGACTAAACCGGTCAAAGAACTGACGGAAGCCACAAGAAAGATTGCCGACGGAAATTATAAAGAGCGGGTTGCCGATAAAGGTGTGGACGAGGTAGGGCAGCTGGCGAGAAATTTTAACCGGATGGCCCATGCGGTGGAGGAAAAGATACAGGAATTGTCAGACAGTGCGAAGCAGAAAGAGGACTTTGTGGCAAATTTTGCCCATGAACTGAAAACGCCCTTGACTTCTGTGATCGGCTATGCGGACCGGATCTACCGGAAGGAACTGCCCAGAGAAGCACAGAAACAGGCGGCGTGGCATATCTGGAACGAGGGGATGCGGCTGGAAGCTTTATCATTGAAGCTGATGGATCTGGCATCTCTGGATCATGGCACGTTTACGCGGGAGGAAGTACGGGCGGATATTTTGCTTGGCGAACTGGCTGCTGATCTGGATTATATGATGGAAAAAAATGGCGTATCCTTTGCCTGCAGTGCACAGGAGGCATATATTGCCGTTGAATATGATTTGTTTAAGACATTGATGTTGAATCTGGCGGATAATGCCGTCAAAGCCGGCGCGAAACATATCGAGATGTGGGGGCGGGTGGAATGTGAGAAGTCCGGCGGGAGCAGCCAGGCAGAACCGGCAGACGGGCAGGACACGCAGGCATATTATAGAATCCGGCTTTGCGACGATGGCAGCGGCATTCCCGAGGAGGAAATCAGGAGAATCACAGAGGCATTTTATATGGTAGATAAATCCCGTTCCCGCAAACAGCACGGTGCCGGGCTTGGACTTGCCCTTGCGGAAAAGATTGCACAGATTCATGAAAGCACACTGGTATTCGAGAGTGACGGCTGCAGCGGAACTACGGTCAGTATCAGTTTAAAGTGCAGAGGAAACGGTGTGGATTGTGTATGATTAATCATATGAAAAACAAGGGTAAATTTTATACAGGAGTCCTGGTTCTGCTGGCGTTTGCGGTTGTCTTCGGCGGATGGTTTCTGACGGTGAAGCTGCTGAAGCAGAGGGAAGAAAAGTTTCTGGCCGGTACCGGAGCAGTTTCCATGAAGGCATCGGAAATGTCGCTTTTTGCTGACAATAAAAAAGGCAGCGTTACGGAAAAGATTATAATAACAACCGTAGAGGGCGGGGATGCAGGAAATGCAGACACAGCGGCAGGAATATCATCAGTGATTGAGGATCCTGAAACGGAGACGGAGTTTCATGGCATAAGTATGTCTGAATCCGTGCGGGCCAGGATCCTGATTGTCTGGGAGGAAGCCGAAACCAGGGTGATCCATGAACCGGAAGAGAATCAGATGAATATGGAGCAGGCCATTGTGACAGGACAGGACTGGATCAAGTCTATGGCGGGATACGGAAAGATTCCAGACAGACTGAAAGACTATGTGTTTGAAGAAACTTATGCATCGTTTTATACACCACAGTCGAAGGGGGTGCTTTACCCTGAATTTGATAAGTCGCTTTTCAGTTATTGGAACGTGCAGTTTGAAGGAGAAGGGATCAGTGTGGGCATGAAGATCCATGCTGCCAGCGGAGAGGTGTGGTACGCTGATTTTTCAGTAGAGGATAATCTGGTAGAGTATTCTATGGTCAGTTATCCGGAGGCGGGAGATTCCGGGGAGAGTGATTCTGCGGCAGAAAGTCCGGGGCAGGCAGGAGATTCCGGGGAGAGCGATTCCGTAGCGGGAAGTCTGGGGGCGGGAGATTCCGGGGAGAGCGATTCTGCGGCAGAAAGTCCGGAAGCAGGAACTTTCGGGGAGGTAGTCGGTCTTGTGAAATCTGATGCGCCGGGAGAACTACTGGAACGTGCATTTCCTTTTATGGTAAAAGATGGTGTGGGCAAGGAGAGTGTTACAGACCTGCGTGAAAATACGGTATATCAGATGTTTCCCGAAGGATCGGTCTATGCTGCCGTCCGGCGGTACAATCTATACGCGAAGGGAAATGAAAATGTGACGGTAACGGTTTTCTGGATTGGCAGCAGGGAGAAAATGTAGCAGCAGAATATGGTGCTTTTTTGCGGTATAGGGGTAGGGTGTCAAAAGGTGCTTACGAAAGGTTGAGAGGGCAGATTACACAAAATATTCGTTTGTGTCGGCTCTGTCGAATGGATTTTCTAAATATTCCGGCAAGGTAATGGCAAGCGGACGCAA